>Ga0316207_10000518_pt1 | contig 60481 bp, 49 predicted proteins | sample 6weekpyrite_MG_FD_204943 | JGI IMG/M metagenome (GOLD analysis project Ga0316207, IMG submission 204943) | Microbial mat bacterial communities from mineral coupon in-situ incubated in ocean water Damariscotta River, Maine, United States -... | ecosystem: Environmental > Aquatic > Marine >...
ACAAACGCATGCTACACTTTAATGAATAACGGTGTTAATTCATACCAATACGTTCTAATTATCAATGAGGTTGATTTAAAGTGAATATAGAGCCAGCCCCAATTGTTAATGGGTGCTATATTGACGAAAGAAGTAACATGTTTAAGGTCAGATTAATAAGTTATTCTGGGCCTGAAGTGAGTCGTATTGTGTTTGAAGATACTTTAGGTAACATGAAAGCGCTCAATTTCGTTAAATGGCAAGGTCTTCATTTAATTCCCTGTTGTCAATCTAGCAACGAACTCCAACAAAATCCTTCCCTTTCGATATAATCAGGCAACTATACCGCCAATAAGCTAATGAAAGCTCATTGACGGCAAAGCTTCATTATTATTTATTCAGGCCTACTAACAATTCATTCATACGATTAACAAACGCTGCCGGATCTTCCAATTGCCCACCTTCAGCAAGTAATGCTTGTTCGAATAAAATATTCGCCCAATCTTCAAATTCCTCACTACCAGTCTCGTCATTAAGTCTCATAACCAATGCATGGCTCGGATTAATTTCTAAAATTGGCTGACTATTCGGGACAGCATGGCCTGCAGATTTCAACATGCGTTGTAAATTGGCTGCCATTTCTTCTTCTTCGACTACTAAACAAGACGGTGAATTAGTCAAACGATGGGTAATGCGAACTTCTTTAACTTTGTCTTTCAATACTTCCTGAAGTTTGCTGATAACATCTTTCGCATCATCAGCTGCTTTTTCATGCGCTTCTTGCTCTTCTTTATCTTCCAAATCACCAAGATTCAAATCACCTTTAGCAACTGAGTGAAATGATTTTCCATCAAATTCATTTAAATGACTCATCATCCATTCATCAACGCGCTCACTTAAAAGCAGCACTTCAATGCCTTTTTTGCGGAAGACTTCGAGATGAGGGCTGTTTTTCGCAGCGGCAAAAGTATCTGCACTGATATAATAAATTTTTTCCTGGCCTTCTTGCATGCGACCTATATAATCGCTAAGACTAACCGTTTGATCTTCACTATCCGTGTGAGTCGATGCAAAACGGAATAGGCCTGCAATTTTTTCTTTGTTAGCAAAATCTTCACCCGGCCCTTCTTTCAAGACCATACCAAACTCTTTCCACACAGTTGCATAATCTTCTGGATTATTCTTTGCCATGCCTTCTAATAAACCCAAAACCTTTTTCACAGATGCTGAACGCATTTGATCAATTAAGCGATTTTTCTGTAAGATTTCTCGAGATACATTTAATGGCAAATCATCAGAATCTACTAATCCACGTACAAAACGTAAATAATCCGGCATTAAATGTTCAGCATCATCCATGATAAAAACCCGTTTTACATAGAGTTTTATACCTTGACGTCGTTCTCGGTCCCACATATCAAATGGCGCACGTTTCGGAATATAAAAAAGAGAGGTATAAGATTGATTACCTTCTACATGCGTATGAACACGCGCAATGGGATCTTCAAAATCATGGGAAACGTGTTTATAGAATTCGTTATATTCTTCGTCTTTAATTTCAGATTTGCTGCGTTTCCATAATGCAGTCACCTGATTAATTGTTTCCATATCGCCATTTTTATCTTCTTCTTGAGAAGCCATTTGAATCGGCATAGAAATATGATCAGAATAAGTTTTGACAATATTACGCAAACGTAAATCATCTAAAAATTCATCTTGGTCTTCTTTAAGCTCCAAAATGATTTCTGTTCCACGATCAGCCTTATCAATCGTTTCTAAATCAAACTCCCCTTCACCAGTTGAAGACCAACGAACACCATGCTCTTCTGTCAAACCTGCGCGACGAGTATTTACTGTGACTTTCCCAGCGACAATAAAAGCTGAATAAAAACCCACACCAAATTGACCTATTAAATGCGAGTCTTTGGCCTGATCACCAGTTAAGGATTCAAAAAATTGTTTCGTACCCGACTTAGCAATGGTGCCAATATTTTCAATAACTTCCTGTCGATTCATACCGATACCATTGTCAGTAATGGTAATTGTGCGGGCTTCTTTATCGCAGGCAATGTTTATTTTCAGTTCACTATCACTTTCAAACAAAGCATCATCAGTTAATGCTTCAAATCGTAACTTATCACATGCATCCGAAGCATTAGATATCAATTCCCTGAGAAAAATTTCTTTATTGGAATAAAGCGCATTAATCATTAGGTGAAGCATTTGCTTCACTTCGGTTTGAAAACCCATCGTTTCTTTATGCGCATCAACAGTTTCTGTCACTGGTTACTCCTTAATCTAGCGGTTAATTCAACTGACCTATACATTGGTACAAATTTTTATTTTTCAAGGTAATACAGTCAAAAAATCTATGTTCTGTGTGATAGACTGTCGTTCTTAGACGAATTCCAATTTAAATCTACTCGCATACAGACTCTATGCTATTGTTTTTAAATTAGTTTTCATGGACTTTATTTTATCAAAAAGCAAATTTCAATATTATGATGACTAGCATTAAAACCACAGTATTTACTGATCAAAAACCCGGCACTTCTGGCTTGCGAAAAAAAGTTACTCATTTTCAACAGACTCATTATCTCGAAAATTTCGTTCAATCAATATTTAACACTTTCCAAACATGTTCAAGTAAAACTCTGGTACTGGGTGGCGATGGGCGCTTTTATAACCGTCAAGCCATTCAAATCATTTTAAAAATGGCCAGCGCCAATGGCATACAGCGTATGATTGTGGGGCTCGGAGGCATTTTATCGACTCCCGCTGCTTCTCATCTCATTCGAAAGTACGAAACCCATGGCGGTATCATTCTTTCTGCTAGCCACAATCCAGGCGGCCCAAATGGCGACTTTGGGATAAAATTTAACACCGCTAACGGTGGTCCGGCACCAGAAAATGTGACTGACGAGATTTACCAAAATACACTTTCAATAGAAAAATATAACATTCTTGAAGGTCACGATATCAATCTTGATGAAGTTGCTACATTGAAGTTAGGTGACATGCAAGTTGATGTTATAGATTCAGTACAGGATTACGCAGATTTAATGGAGAAATTATTTGATTTCCCCATTATTCGATCCTGCATACGTACAGGATCACTAAATATAGGATTTGATGCCATGCATGCAGTGACAGGTCCATATGCCAAAGAAATTTTCATACGCCGCCTAACGGCAACTAGCGACTCATTGATAAATGCAGAACCTAAAGAAGATTTTGGTGGTGGACATCCTGATCCAAATTTATCTCATGCTGAAGAATTATTGGAAATAATGAAATCTACTAAAGCGCCAAACCTGGGTGCGGCTTCAGATGGAGATGGTGACAGGAATATGATCCTTGGGCGTAATTTTTTCGTTACACCCAGCGATAGTCTGGCGGTCATGGCGGCTAATGCCCACTTAATTCAAGAATATAAAATGGGATTATGCGGTGTCGCCCGTTCTATGCCCACAAGTCGCGCGGTAGACAAAGTTGCAGAACATTTAGGTATTGAATGTTACGAAACGCCAACTGGCTGGAAATTTTTTGGTAATTTACTTTCCGCGAAAAAAATCTGCATGTGTGGAGAAGAAAGCTTTGGCACCGGATCAAACCACATCAATGAAAAAGACGGTATTTGGGCAGTTTTATTCTGGTTAAACTTACTCGCAGTGAAAAAACAATCCGTAGAAGAAATTGTCACTCAGCATTGGAAAACCTTCGGCCGTCATTATTATGCACGTTATGATTATGAAGGTCTCAATGTAGAAGGCGCAAATAATTTAATGAACAATCTACGAAATAAACTCAGTAGTTTAAAAGGCTCCACTCAACAAAACTATCAGGTTGATGACGCTTACGAATTTTCCTACAAAGATCCCATTGACGGAAGTGTTTCAGAGCAACAAGGGTTGGTACTAAAATTTTCGCCCGATGCTCGTGTTATGTTTCGCTTATCAGGCACAGGCACAGAGGGTGCAACGTTGAGACTTTATATCGAGCAATATGAGTCTGATCCTAAAAAGCAAAACCAAGATGTCCTAGATGTATTAGAAACTCTAGCTGATATTGCCATTATATTAGCTGATATCCCACGATTTACCGGTAGAGAGAAACCCACAGTAATCACTTAAAAATTAAATATTTAGTAGGTTTTCCCCCTACTTGGCTGAGGGTTTTCAGCTATACTTAATTGTAGGGGGACTAAAATGCATCGCGATTGTAAAAGCTAATAAATTCTTTACGGTGATGCTCAATTTATAATTATGCTTTCCGAAAACAAAGCACTTGATAGAATCTTCATGATCTCTGAGCGCATGATCGTGTTTGATGGCATCGACGATGTATTTGAACATATCGTTAAAACCGCCGTTGCTTTAACACAAGCAGAAGCTGCGACTATACGCGTTTTTGACATAAAAACTGGTACGTTGAATATTGTTAAGGGTTATGGCGTTACTGAAGGTTTCTTATCGCAACCACCTATTCGTGTTGGCGAAGGGATCACCGGTACAGTTGTACAAACTCGACAGTCTTTTTCCACTACCGATGTTACTGAAGATCCCTTATGTAAAAATAATGAACTTGCTCACTTAGAAGGTATTCGATCCACAATATGCGTCCCAATGAATACAAAAGACAGTTGCATTGGCTGCATAACAGTTTACCGCAAAACGAAGGATTCGTTTTCTGATCACGAATTAATGTTGCTTAGTATTTTTTCAACCAAAGCCGTGCAAGCCGTAGAAAAATCCCAATTGTTAGATGAACTCAAAGCTCAGGCTACACAAGATCCGCTCACGGGTTTATGGAATAAAAAAGCTTTGATGAATAAACTCCGAGTGGAGATGGATCGCAGTCAACGCCACCAACAATCGCTTGCCGTTATGTTTATTGATCTCGATGGATTTAAAACTTTTAACGACTATCATGGACATTTAATGGGTGACAAATTACTGCATGATTTTACAAAGATTTTGCAAACTCATTGTCGAAAAATTGATATTCTTGGGCGTTTTGGGGGCGATGAGTTCATCGTTATCGCCCCCCAAACCAATCTGCAAGGTGCCAACAATCTAGCTGAGAAATTACGTAGCACAACATGCGAACATAAATTTCTCAGTAGCCAGGTCGATGTATACACGCATATAAGCTGTAGTATTGGTATTACTACTCAAGAAAAAAATGCAAGCATTGATGATTTGTTAACACAAGCTGATCAGGCTTTGTACACAAGTAAAAAAAATGGTCGAAATCAGATTACCAATTACGCTGAAATAGTATCAGGATCACCCTCGCGAATTGACGCAATGTAATAATTAACCCTAAATTTCATTATTATCGTAAGTCTTATAAATTCCACTAGCTATTGATTGACAAGTACGTCATATTCTCTTAAAAATATTCTATTTTATTGAGAAACTCAACATGCCCCATGTTATATGCTTTGCAGATATTGGTATTGAAGACATTCCATTAGTTGGTGGAAAAAACGCTTCACTTGGAGAAATGTATCAGGCGCTTGATCATGTAGGTGTACGGGTTCCGAACGGTTTTGCGGTTTCTGCTCAAGCTTATCGCTATTACCTGGAATACAACAAATTAGACGAAAAAATAACATCCATATTAGATGATCTCGATATACATAATATTAAATCTTTACATGCTGCCGGGGCTCAAATTCGATTCTGGATTCGAACAGGAACTGTGCCCGATGATTTAGCGGAAGAAATTCGCTCGGCCTATCATAAGCTCGAAGATGAATACGGCGCTAACATTGATGTCGCGGTCAGAAGCTCAGCCACAGCTGAAGATTTGCCCGGCGCGTCGTTTGCTGGCCAACAAGAGACATACCTTAATATTCAAGGTAGTCAAAACTTAATAAATGCCTGCCAACATGTTTTTGCCTCGCTATTCACTGATAGAGCAATTTCTTACCGTGCTGACAAAGGTTTTGATCATCGTAATATCGCTATTTCTGTTGGCGTACAAAAAATGGTACGTTCAGATCTCGGCTCTTCCGGTGTTATTTTCACGTTGGATACTGAAACCGGTTTTCGAGATGTCGTTTTTATTACATCTGCTTATGGACTGGGTGAAAATGTCGTACTCGGCAATGTCAACCCAGATGAATTTTATGTTTTCAAACCAACATTAGAAACCCAACATCGGCCTATTCTAAAACGTCAGCGCGGCGATAAATCCGTAAAAATGATTTATGCTCAAGATGCTATGGCAGGACATTCTACACGAAATGTTTCTGTCACGCCTGAAGATCAGGAACGCTTTTCCATTACGGATAATGAAGTTTTACAGCTAGCACGTTATGCGGTAACCATTGAGAAACATTACTCTGAAAAAGCAGGTCATCAACAACCCATGGATATTGAATGGGCAAAAGATGGCATTAGTGGAGAATTATTTATTGTCCAAGCTCGGCCTGAAACAGTTCAAGCACAACGTAATGTCAGAATTCAAAACACCTATCATTTAGACAAACCAAGCACCCCGATTGTGACAGGTAAAAGTGTCGGTCAAAAAATTGCGAGTGGCACTGCAAGAATCATATATGAGACATCTCAAATGAATGAAGTGCAGCCCGGAGATATTCTTGTAACTGATATTACAGATCCCGATTGGGAACCCGTTATGAAAGTTGTTTCGGGTATTGTCACAAACCGTGGCGGAAGAACCTGTCATGCAGCAATCATCGCTCGTGAACTTGGTATTCCTGCAGTAGTTGGCTGCGGTAATGCAACTCGATTAATTCCCAACGAAGAAAAAATCACAATCTCCTGCGCCGAGGGAGACTCTGGATATATTTATGAGGACGAATTATCATACCATGTTGAATCTATTGATTTAGATCAATTGCCCGAACCAAAAACCCACGTCATGCTCAATCTCGGTAATCCTGAAATTGCGTTTAGTAAAGCTACTTTGCCTGTTGCCGGTGTCGGCCTTGCACGGCTAGAATTTATTATTAATAACAGTATTCAAATTCATCCAAAAGCTTTACTAGAATATAATTCACTGGAGTCAGAAGTTCAGCAACAAATTGACACAATCACAGCTGGATATGCGGACAAAGTATCCTTTTATGTTGATAGACTCGCAGAAGGTGTAGGACACATTGCCGCCGCATTCTATCCCAAACCCGTGATTGTCAGAATGAGTGATTTCAAATCTAACGAATATGCTTCCTTGATTGGAGGAAAACAGTTTGAACCTCAGGAAGAAAACCCGATGATTGGATTTCGAGGCGCTTCTCGTTACCCTTCAGAAGAATTCTCCGAGTGTTTTGCACTAGAATGCGCAGCCATGAAAAAGGTTCGAGAAGAAATGGGCTTAGACAATGTAGCCATCATGATTCCATTTGTGAGGACAATCCAAGAAAGTCTCAACGTTTTAAAAAGTATGAAAGACTATGGACTCGTTCGAGGCGAAAACGGATTAAATATTTATTTAATGTGTGAAGTCCCAGCTAATGCTCTACTAGCTGATCAGTTTTTAGAGCATTTCGATGGTTTTTCTATAGGCTCAAATGATCTCACCCAACTTGCCTTAGGTATTGACCGGGATTCTGGAATCGTATCTGATTTTGATGAACGAAATGAAGCCGTATTAAAACTCATGGAAATGGCTATTTCTGCTTGCCGAAAACAAGATAAATATATTGGTATTTGTGGCCAAGCACCCTCAGATTACCCTGAAATGACGCAATGGCTGGTAGAGCATGGTATTGATTCTATTTCACTCAATCCTGATGCTGTTAACAGTATGCTCGAGGTTATTTTAAAATCTGAAGAAAAACTGTTTTCACAATAAACTTGAAAGAGTGTCATTAACACCTAATATAAAACGAATATGAAACCAAAAAATGTACCGCGCAGCCCCACCATACTTATCATTCTTGATGGTTTTGGTTGTAATCCTGCATTTGAAAACAATGCCGTTGTTGAAGCGAATACACCCAATTTTGACAAATACTTTTCTGAATATCCTTTCACAACCCTGGATGCATCCGGTGATTCCGTGGGTTTACCCGATGGACAAATGGGCAACTCAGAAGTCGGACATATGACCATTGGTTGTGGCAATGTCCTATACCAAGATCTTGTTCGTATTAATCAATCAATTGAAACGGGGACATTTTTCCAAAACCCTTCGTTTTTGGATGCCATCCAATCTGCAAAAAAACTTAACCGGCCACTGCATCTTTTAGGATTAGTTTCAGATGGGGGCGTACATAGTCATATCAATCATCTTATCGCCTTAATTCAATTGTGCGCCGAGGAAAACGTTATACCAGCCGTACACATGATTACCGATGGACGTGATACCTCACCAAAATCAGCAATGACATTTCTCGATAAGCTAGAACCCGCCTTGAACCACGCAAAAGGACATATTGCAACTATTAGCGGTAGATTCTATGCCATGGACCGTGACAAACGTTGGGCACGCATAGAAAAGGCTTGGCGCTGCATGTGTTTTGCAGAAGGGAACAAAGCTTCTTCAGCGAAGCAAGCCATTACATCTGCTTATGAAAACAATCAAACCGATGAGTTTATTGAGCCAATTTATATCGAAGATGGCGCATGTATCCAAGACTATGACCAGGTTATTTTCTTTAACTTTCGTAATGATCGCGCAAGACAACTGACTTATACGCTAGCCGGTAAAGATTTTAAACCATTCGATAGAGGTAACTACCGGCCAATTACCTTAAGTTGCCTAACGGAATATGATCCCTTATTACCATTGCCCGTTGCATTTCCACCTGAATTTCCTGAAACCACTTTGGCCGAAATCATCAGTCAACATAATATTCGACAATTGCATTGCGCAGAAACGGAAAAATATGCCCATGTCACTTTTTTCTTTAACGGTGGCCGTGAAGCCACATTGCCGGGTGAAGAACGACAAATGATTCCCTCACCCAATGTGACTACTTATGATCTTGCTCCCGATATGGCAGCCAAAGAAGTCAGTGATGAAGTTATTCAAGCAATTAAAAGTCAACGTTATGGCTTTATCGTTGTAAACTATGCAAACGGCGATATGGTTGGCCATACAGCAGTACGTGATGCAATTCTAACTGCCGTTGAAACCCTCGATTTTCAAGTTAATCGTTTACTTGAATGCGCCCAAAAAGAAGGCTACAGCGTTGTATTAACTGCCGATCATGGGAACTGCGATGAAATGGTAAATCCCCAGACAGGTGAACCACAAACACAACACACCACATTTCCTGTACCCTGCATGATAATTGACAAAGACCAATGGAGCCTCAAACCTAACGCAGGCCTGAGTAACCTCGCTGCGACAATATTACAATTAATGGGGCTTGATCAACCAGAGAAAATGAAATCTGGCTCAATACTCCAAAAATTGTAAATTATTGAAAGTATGATAAATTAAAAACAATAACCCCAGAAAAACCGCTTGGGTGCGAGTTTTAATTACAAGAAAATATCCCACTGCGGATTTCAATAAACCTTAGCTTAACCAAAAGAATTAAGCGGGTATTTTTAAATACCCAATGGAATCAATAACTTGCAAATTAAATCGTGATCTAGCTGAGTTTTTTGGGATTAAGTCTGATTTAAATAACAACAACTATAGTCAAGAGTAATCTGTGGGGAAGTCAGCACTGTTTGCGGCCTCCAAATAAATAAATATTGAATTCTGGGGGCCAAATGGCACTTCTTAACGTATTTCGCATAAGTGTTATTCCATTAGTTTTAGGCATATTGACGGCCTGTGGCGGTGGCAATACCAATGGAACCAGCCCTAACACACGCTTCATTGGAGATTTTGAACCTGAAGTGAATTGTGATACGCCTACCACCTTAGATTACAACTACAGGATCAATGGCAAAAGAATTCTAACGGAGATCGGAGGTGGTGCAAATTTCGGTATATATGAAGACAACCCAGTAATACCTCCAAATAATAATACTGGAACTCAAATAGTTGAATTAGAAGCAACATGTTATTTAACCGAATTACAACTTCAGATACCAGAAAACGTTCAACTCATCATTCCACCAAACACAATTATCATGTTTGGCCGTCGAAACTCTGGTCTAACGGTGCTAGGTGGTAGCATCATCGCAGACGGCGATTCAACAGCGCCAATTTATTTTACGGGTCAAGGTGACAATCCCGAAAAATGGGCAGGCATTCGTTTACTACGCCGCGATCTATTGGATAACATATTTGATCATGTTGTAATTGAGCATGGCGGTAGCGGGCATTTTGCTTTTTCAAATGCCGGGTTTAGTGTCGCTTATAATTCCAGTGACGGAGATAATCCCAAAGGGCGGATAACTTTTACAAATAATGTCATCAGGTACACTGCAGCACCACAATCACAAACACCAAGTTATGCCTTTATGGCGCAGCAACAGAGTTACTTTACTCAAATCAGTAACAACACTTTCTATGATAATCCTGTCTACCCTATATCTATTACAGCCAATGAAGTGCATTTCATAGATAGCAGCAATAAATTTCAATATGCGGGTATTGGTAATTTAAAAAATTATATCTTCATAAATAATTCTTTATTAGAAAATACTGATGAAATTTTGAATACATTGAAAAGCCCTGAAGCCTATAATTCATCAGAAGTAACATGGCAAAAGCAAGAAATTCCTTATCTATTGGAAGATGATCTACAAGTGACTAATACTACTTTAAATATTCAAGCTGGCACTGAACTTCAATTTTTAGAAAATGCCGGATTACGAATTGTCGGTAATGATGCCGCATTATCCGCCATCGGAACAAGTGAGCAAATGATAACCTTCACTAAAGCTGACGATCCACCACAAACCAGTAGCTGGGTAGGTATTCAATTTAACAACTCTAGGTCGTTTAAAAACAACTTGAGTTACACCAACGTTTTATTTGGCGGTGGCGGCACAAACGAGAAAGCAAATCTAATTTTAATCGAATCTGCTCAAGTGAGTGTCAGTAATTCAAATTTGCAACAATCATTAAATGGTTACGGTATTTACGTCGATAGAACGTCTCGCTTCAATAATTTTACTAATAATACGGTTAGCCTAAATGAAGCTGGCGCAGGATATGTTGCTGTGCAGGCATTGAGCTCCTTAGATGTTAGTAGCGATTATCGAGGCAACTTTAGAGATTACCTTGAGGTAAAGACGTCTGATGGTGCAAATAGCATTAACGGCTCAGCTACGATGCCAGGCATCAACGCGCCTTATGCCTTTCTTAATGATTTCATTGTCAATGGCAGTTTAACGATCAACCCTGGCGCAGAATTACTTTTTGCAGAAGCGAAAGTGATGGAAATTCGAAGCAATAAATTAACCGCAATCAGCGAACCAGAAAATCCTATTGTATTTGCCTCACTTGAACCCTTATTATCCAACAATATTAGCTATTGGGATGGGATATTATTTAATAATAGCTTTGATAGCAGATTAAAGCATGTCACTGTACGAAGTGCTGGATTTAGAGATGGCTTTAATAATGGCCAAGCAGGAATCCGCATTATATCGAGAAACGAACCTTATTCTCTAGTCCAAATCGATAATACGACGGTAGAAAACTTGGACCTAAATGCTCACGGAATTTATGTTGATAGTACCTCAACAATGACGAGCACCAACAGAAGCCTAAACAATATCTCAAATGGTATTTGCGAGGAATCACTTGGCATGATTTGCAAATAGACCTATTGTTATAAAAACATTTAAATTAAGTAATAGTTTATCGACTCTTGTAGTGAACTTAAAGGCTACTTGAATAAACCTAATATACTCTCGGGTGGCCGACCAATAGCCGCCCGGTTATCATCAACAACCACAATAGGTCGTTCTATTAATTTAGAATTCTCGCTCATTGCTTTAATTAAAGCTTCCCTACTGAGATTCTCATCGCTTAACTGCAAAGACTTGTATTCATCTTCTCCCTTACGCATAAGTTCTCTGGGTTCTAAACCGAGTAACTCTAACAAATGAGTAATCGTTTTCTCACTTGGCGCATCTTTTAGATATTCAACGATGTCTGGCTTAATCCCCTGCTCTTCAAGCAATGCCAATGTTTGACGAGATTTACTACAACGAGGATTATGATAAATACTGACTTTCACAAGAGTTCTCCAAAATATTAAATCGAAATGAGATCGGTCTGAAAAAGGAATCTTAGCACTTCAGATTACCCAGTTAAACCAAGAACGAGTGATGTTTTATTATGGGGCTTATTGTGCGAGTGTTGAATGGATCATTCGAAAACAATGAATATTAATAATAATACCAATTAAATGGGAATACGTAGCAAGAATAAGTTTTGCAAGAAAACAAAAAAATTAAACGTATATAGCGTCAATTTAACCTATTAGTGACATATAACTGGCTAAATAAAACATGCTAACTCCGATAATGAGTGTACTAACTATTGCTTTCATAAATCACCTTAACAATTCCATATTCTAATACCTGATAATCCCTGCTTATTTTTTATACTAACCATTGATTCTACAAGTAAATTTGTCTACTTACTGCTGCTTTCGTCCAATAATGGCCTTTCTTTAATCAATAGTTCGAATTTTTAAAAATAAAGCGAATCCATTTATATAAAAATCAGCGCATCAACTTACTGTATTAAAACAAGCAATTTTATATAGCAAAATTTAAACCAATCGATTTTTGCCAGAGTTTACAAAGGATTAGAATCATTGAAAGGCTATTTGACATATAAAATGTCGTATAAAACAGACAATAGATAAAATTACTGAAGGAAGTTATTCCAAGATCTCATCATATTGGGACCTTGGAATATGAAGATTAATTATGCAGAAGCTGAAGATGACTCTGCTTTAAGTATCGCCTTGCCTGCAGCTTTGAATTCTGCTGGCTCCAAATGGTGACGATGTAACAACTTATAAAATTCAGTGCGATTTCTATCCGCTAAACGTGATGCTTGAGTGACATTACCATTAGTCAATTGCAACAACTTAAGTAAATAATCACGCTCAAAACGCTTTTTCGCTTCAGTTAATGGCACAATTTCACCAGATTTACCTCGTAAAGCTTTTAACACTAACCGCGCAGGAATTATTGGCGTAGTACACAGGGCAAAACTTTGTTCAGCTACATTCTTGAGCTGGCGAATATTTCCTCGCCAATCTGCTGTCATCAGCAATTCCATCGCTTCCGGGGCAAATGTCTTAATTTTTTGTTTCGCAACTTGAGCAAACTCAGACAAAAAATAATTGGCAAGCAAGGGAATGTCCTGCCGGCGCTCATTCAAGCTAGGGATTTCTAAAGGCGCAACACTAAGACGATAATACAAATCTTCCCGGAAATTGCCCGCTGTCATTTCTTTATCAATATCACAATGGGTTGCAGAGATAACCCTCACATCAATATCAATACTTTTTGTTGATCCCACGGGACGAACTTGCCGCTCTTGCAATACACGTAAAAGTTTCACCTGCAGTGAAACTGGCATATCACCGATTTCATCAAGAAAAATCGTACCTTTATTAGCAGCCTGAAATAATCCTTCATAATTGCTGGCCGCACCCGTAAAGGAACCCTTATTATGACCAAACAACTCTGATTCTAATAAGTTCTCAGGAATAGCGGCACAATTTACAGCAATAAAATTTTGATCGCTTCTTGGGCTTGCTCGGTGAATTGCTTTGGCAAGCAATTCTTTACCTGTTCCACTTTGCCCATGGATAAACACGCTGGTTTCACCTTTAGCCAATAAATGCGCCTGTGCCAGTATTTCTTCCATATTACTGCTACGCGTAATGATATCAGATCGCCATTTCTTATCCTGAGAATCAAATTCTTCAGAAGAAGGTGTACTGTTTACCAAAATCGCTTTTTCAATATGAACTAGCAATTGTTTGCTATCAAACGGCTTTGTTAGAAAACTAAAAACCCCCTGACGTGTCGCATCTACGGCATCCGGGATAGTCCCGTGAGCAGTTAATATAATAACGGGTAACGCAGAATTTATTTTGTGTAATGCATTAAACAATGCAATACCATCCATTCCGCCCATTTGCATATCTGTAACCACCACAGATGGCTTACATAAAGAATACTGAACAATCGCTTTCTCACCACTATCCACTGCAACGACGTGATAACCCGACGATTCTAAACGCATTGACAGTAGTTTTAATAAGTCATGATCGTCATCAACGATTAAAATTGTTTTCTTACTCATACTTACCTATTTTCCAACTCCATGCCGACTTCCCTAGCATGTATGCTTTCTTCAATGGATTTTAGCGCATTTACCTGCTTATTCAGATAAAGCACCTCTTCCTGTATCAATTCATAATCCTTATTCATTGAACCAATTTTCGTGTTTAATTGATCATTCTTACTTTGCAACACTTTGTTCCTTTTTAACAGACCTTGCAATAAATGGGCTAAGTTAAAAATATTTTTATCATTTGCATTCATTGTTGAATAATCAAACTCAGATAGGATTTTTTGGGCTAGCGGTTCATTATTTTTTGTTTGCAATAAAATTAAAACATAAGACATAGCATTAAATACACTTTTATCTTTTTGAAATGCGGCTTTGGTCTTAGACAACTGTCGTTTTTGTTCTTTTTTTGGTATATTTTTATATTTTTGTAAATCAATAAATAACTGTGTAATTTGGTTTTGATTTATTTCTTCACCTTTTTTTACACGATACAGTCTATCGTTAATGCTAATTACTTCTGTCATGGTCTTATATTGCTCAACCGATAAATAGGCATCATCTCGCTTTATCCAGTCCTTGGCAGGGCAACCTGCCAACAAACCCAAGCAGGGTATCAACAATATTTTAGCGACTATACGGCCCACGCTAATTCCTTCTCTGAATTTTCCATCGGAAATTCAATTCGTAAATGGGCACCCACTTGTTCATCATTTCTAATAAGCATAATCTGAGCATCGTGGGCTTCAACAAATTCTTTAACAATCGATAAACCTAAACCACTGCCTTGAATAACACCTTTTTCTGGTGGTCTGCCCTGATAAAAAGCATCAAATATATTGGCTTGATCATCAACTGCAACACCAGGCCCTTGGTCTATGACATCAAGAACCAACTTATTCTCAATATTTTGAAAACTTATCTTTATTATACCATTTTCCGGTGAATATTTGACCGCATTTGATAATAAATTATCTACAACAACTCGAAATTGCTCTTCATCAGCCATATATTGCCAATCTTCACATTGAGACTGTACCTTGATGTTTTTTGCCATGAGAGCAACTTTATGATCAGCCAATACATTCTCAATCACTTTCTTTACTCTAATTTTAGTATATGAAGAACTGACATTAGCTTCGCCTGGCATATTAAAAGTCAATATTTTTTCAATCATTTTCTGTAGATTGATGCTATTGCCTTTTAAAATATCTGTCACTTCACGTTGCGATTGTGTTAATGGTCCTGTGACCCCTTCAGACAATAAGTCTGCACCTTCGCGTATCGCTGTTAAGGGTGTTTTTAATTCATGGGAAACAAATCTAAGAAATTTGACTTTTTTATCTTCTAAATATTTTAATCTTAATCGAAGCCAGTCTAGGCGCTCCCCAAGATATTCAATATCCCGAGGTCCGGTAACTTTCACCTCTGTATCAAACTCGCCTTCCCCAATTTTCCGTATGGCAGAATCCATTTGTCGAATAGGTTTCATCAATAAACTGGTAAAAACAAAAATAAATATAGCGGTAATAGGAAGTAATGCCATTAATTCCCAAAAAATCGTATCCTGAGCTTCCAAAGAGAGTGAATTCATAATCTCTAATTCACTATCAATGGTTTTATTACTACCCACTAATATTGTTTTGGCTACGTCAGTCAGCGTTATATAATCTTGCGGATCAATCAAGACGTCTTCGTCACCAGAGTTCATGGCAGTCAAACGCTCATAAAGATTATTTTCCAGAGTCGTTAATCCACTCAGTTGCCCCTTCAATTTAGGATCAAGCGTTATTTCAGCGAGTCGAGTCGCCGTTTCCTGATAAAACTCATGACGATCAAAGTAAGAATCCAACAATGAAGCGTTACCCAGTACAAGATACTGCCGAACATTTCGTTCCATAGCAGCAGTTTGCTGCAACAAAATTCGACTCAACTGAGTGGTTTTTACTGATCGATAAACCGCTTCTTGACTCTGTTCGGTTAATTTATCAACGTAATAAGCACCGGTGATTACTGCTGCGACTAATGGTGCAGCAACAAAAATGAAACCGATCAGCACAAGACTGTAAAAAGATTTCAAATGTAAAAACCAGTAGCGCTGACTTTTCACTATAAAGTGACTCCAGAAATCTGCTCATAGAACAGACAGCTCGATCATATTGTGATCGAACTATTGATTTAACGAACCTGTATTCTACCACTCCACATTAGCTACTCAAACAAGCCCTGTAACAATTGACCCATTTTTGACACTAAATAGTTAGAACACACATAGGGGAAAATAGCGATTAAAATACACTCAATATTTATTCTTGGATTCTCGTTAATATTGGCGAGCTGCAGCCCTCAGCAACCAACGCCTGACCTAAAACGCAACAAGCCTATCACTTTGTCTGGAAAATTAACCATTACCGGATCAAGCACCATTGCTCCCCTCGCCGCAGAACTTGCAAAACAATTCGAAAAACAACACCCAAATACTAAAGTTGATGTGCAAACCGGCGGTTCCTCCCGAGGAATTACCGATATCAGACGAGGTACCTCAGACATTGGCATGGTTTCGCGAAAATTAAAATCCAATGAAAGTGATTTAACTTCACATTTATTAGCTAAAGATGGCGTCAGTATTATTGTCCATAAAAGTAATCCAATCTTGGAATTATCTGAACATCAAATAAAACAAATTTATCTGAACAAAATTGATAACTGGAAGTTACTTAATGGTATGGATAAGAAAATAACAGTAATAAATAAAGCAGAAGGAAGATCAACCCTTGAAGTTTTTCTAAAACACTTCAATTTAAACAATACACAAATAAAACCCAGCATTATCATTGGAGATAATGAGCAAGCTGTTAAATTAGTGGCGAACAACCCTCATGCCATTGCTTATGTTTCCATAGGTACCGCAGAATACGATATTGGCTTAGGTGTTCCTATTAAAACCTTAGCCTTAAATGGAATTCCAGCCAATAAAAAAGCATTAATCAGCAAGCAATTTCCACTAAGTCGTGAACTAAATTTCATTACCAAAGAAAATATATCTGCACTAACAATAGCTTTTATAAATTTTAGCCAAAGTAAAACTGCAAATTCAATCATTGAAGGGTTCGGCTTTGTTCCCACACACCCGTGATACACTATTATTCTTTACACTGATAAGTCTCGTTGGTATTTCTGTCATCTGCTTACTCTTCATTATTTTTTATTTGGTTTCTGAATCCAGTATTATTCTAAGCGAAATAAATCTGCGTCATTATTTTTTTGATGATAGCTGGCATCCCAGTGAAAACCAATTTCTATTGTTACCCATGATTGTTGGCAGTTTATTTATAACCATAGGTGCTATGTTTTTAGCAATACCTCTGGGAATCTTTACCGCTATTCTTTGTCAGTTTTACGTACCAAATTGGCTCTCACAATCTCTCCAACGTATTGTGGAAATTTTGTCAGGCATTCCCTCGGTGGTTTATGGTTTTTGGGGAGTTGTCGTCATTGTGCCATTACTCGCGACCATACAGGCACCGGGGACCAGTTTATTGGCCGGTGTTATAGTACTTACTTTTATTATCATGCCTGGCATCGTATTGATTGCCAATAATGCCTTTCAGAATGTGGAAAAAATGCATCTCCATAATGCAATTGCGTTAGGGCTTTCTCGTTATAGCATCATCAGGCATATTGTTTTTCCTTCCGCTCAACGTGGATTATTATCAGGTATAATTTTACAATCTGGTCGAGCCATTGGCGAAACCTTAGCAGTATTGATGGTTTGTGGAAACGTCGTACAATTCCCAGGTAATATTTTCGAACCAATAAGAACACTCACCAGCAATATCGCATTAGAAATGGCCTATGCCATGGATTTACATCGCTCAGCTTTGTTTCTCAGTGGTTTGATATTAATGTTGGTAGTATTAACCTTAATTTTATTAGCTGAGCGTTTTGAACTATCGACTAAAACCACATGATTTTACTTCCTAGTAATCATAATTTAGCTGACAGAATACTTAGATTTATTTGTTGGATATGTGGTTCTCTTGTTTTATCGTTTTTTGCTTTTCTATTCTTCGATATTCTCATACAAGGTTATGAAAAACTAAGCATCGCATATATTTTTTCAAACTCTCTCAACGCCGGTAGAGCTGGTGGTATTGCGCCCATGTTGGTTTCTACTTTTCTTTTATTGCTTTTATCTCTAGTCATTGCTCTGCCCATTAGTATTGGCAGCGCGATATATCTCGCTGAATACACCAATGAAAAACAATGGTTTTCTCGTTTCATTCGGCTTAGCCTTAGTATGTTGGCGAGCGTTCCATCCATTGTCATGGGTATGTTTGGTTATGCATTTTTTGTGATTGCACTCAATTTAGGCTTTTCCATTTTATCTGGCGCACTAACACTTGCAGCAATGATTCTGCCCTTGCTCATTCGAAATATTGAAGATACTTTGCGAAATATTCCCGACATTCACCGATTAAATGCCTCAGCTTTGGGTTTATCAAAATTTCGAACCATTTTTCAAATTCTATTACCCATGGCAAATCAGGGGATTTTTCTGGCATTAATATTAGGCATTGGACGAGCAATGGCAGAAACGGCAGCTTTGTTATATACATCAGGTTACGTTACCCGGATGCCTGATACGATATTTGATTCCGGCCGCAGTTTATCTGTTCATATTTTTGATTTATCAATGAATGTACCAGGTGGCGAACAATCAGCTTACGGAAGTGCGCTGGTTTTGGTACTATTTTTATTGAGCATTAATATTTTGACTCATTGGATTGGCCAAAAAATACAACTCAGGAGTATTACATGACAGATCGCAGCCAGTCTGTACTTTCAAAATCAGCATTCTTAAAAATTGTACCAGACAATTATATTACAACACCCCAGACGAATAGCTTACCAACTTTTATAGATATTCAAAATTTAGAATTATCGATATCTGACCAAATTATTTTTGAACCCCTCACATTACCTATTTATAAGAATCATGTGAATGCACTCATCGGCCCATCAGGCTGTGGAAAAAGTAGTTTGCTCAACGTCATCACTCGTTTGACAGATTACACAGACAATATAAAAATTGAAGGTCAAATTCATATCGATAAAAAAAATATTTTAAACTCTGACATTGATTTAATTAAACTCCGCCGAAAAGTAGGGATGATTTTTCAAAAACCTGTTCCATTTCCTTTGTCCATTCGTAAAAATTTCGAACTTCCTTTAAAAGAACATGGCATTACAGACAAACATGAGCTGGAAGAAAAAATGGAAAATGCCTTACATGATGTTGGTTTATGGCAGGAAGTGTCGAGTCGATTAAATGAGTCAGCAACGCAACTATCTGGCGGCCAACAACAACGTTTATGTATTGCTCGTATATTGGCGCTTGAACCTAAAGCTTTACTAATGGATGAGCCTTGTAGTGCCTTAGATCCCATGGCCACGCGTATTATAGAAGCCCTGATTCAACAACTAAAGGAAAAATACACCATTCTTCTCGTTACTCATAACCTTTCACAAGCAAAACGCACTGCCGATTATGTGGCTTTTATGTGGTACAATAATAACCATGGGAAATTAATTGAACATAATCACTCAGATATTATTTTCAATACACCTGCAAATCCAATTACAGCTGCGTATGTTAAAGGTTTAACTGATTAGTGCTTCGATTTATTCATCTCACAGACTGCCACTTATTGAATCAAAACACGAAATCCCTTCGCCACATCAATACTTATGAAAGTTTAAACAAAGTAATCCAAGATATTAAACATAAACAGTTTGAATACGATTTCCTGCTAATTACCGGTGATATTTCTCAAGATGGCTCAAAAGAAAGCTACGAAACATTTAGTACTCTTGTAAAAGCACTCAATAAACCAATCTATTGCTTACCTGGGAACCACGATGACCCTGTTTTATTGAAAAACAGTTTTCAACAATCACCCAATCAAGCGATTAGTGTCAATCAAATTCAAAATCATCTACTGATTCTATTAAATAGCCAAATTGAGGGTCTTGAATCAGGTAAAATTTCTAAAAGCCAACTCCAACAACTCAATAATTTATTAAAAACTAATCTCAATCGCCCAGTCATTATTGCTTTACATCATCAACCGGTTATTATAAATAGTGCTTGGATGGACGATATCGGTTTAATAAACGGTGAAGAGCTTCTAACGTTAATGGGAAATTTCCCAACGGTTAAAATGATGCTCTTTGGACATATCCACCAAGAAGTTAATACAAACCATCGACACATTAAAATTATGGGCACCCCATCTACCTGTTATCAATTCAAACCCCATAAAAAAACCATAATGGTTGATCAACTTGGTCCAGCTTATAGAATCATAAAATTATTAAACAACAGAATAGAAACTGAAGTGTGCAGAATAAACAAATGATTAAATCTTTAGCCCAGCAATGGAAACTCTTTATTTTACCCTTCTGCTTGGCAATCATTGTCATTTTAATTTCAGCGATCGGAGACAATCTTACACAACTATTACGATACGATGCCTTAGCAATATCAGACAACAATCAGTACTGGCGATTATTCACTGCACATTTCACCCATCTTAGCTGGTCACACCTATGGTTAAACGTTGCAGGTCTAATTCTAGTTTTCGTTTTTTTTGCAGCTTGCTTAAGCCCTAATTACTGGATAATAAGCTTTCTCATTGCTTCGATCTGCATTAGTGTCCTTATCTATTTTTTTAATCCAGAAATTCGCTGGTATGTGGGGTTGTCCGGTGTATTACATACTTTGTTTATACTTGGGGGAATCGCAGATATTCAAGTAAGAAAATGGGAAGGCATTAGTTTTACCGTAATTATTTTAGCAAAAGTAATTTATGAACAGATTGCTGGGCCATTACCAGGATCTGAAGAAGCTGCTGGCGGACCTGTTTTGGTTGACGCACACTTTTACGGCGCCATGATGGGATTAATTTTGGGATTACCACTGATAAAAAACCTACTTAAGCGTACATCTCAATAATTACTTTTTATTGCTCTGATCTAATCGATCTGCAAGTATATTTGCAACATTGCGCATCACAACGTATCCAATCTTTGGGAATTTTTGTACAACTTCATGAAGTATTTCTGAATATAACTGCAGCATAACACAGTTAGATTTAGCGATTGCACCTGCCGTGCGATTAGTATTTTTTACCAAACCAATTTCACCCAGAATTTCACCGGCTTTCATCACATGTACAGTACCAACACCGGTAACATTAATATCTATTTCTCCACTAAGGAGAATATACATACTATTACCATCGTCACCCTGCTTAAAGATCTCCTCCCCTTCTTTAGCAACAGTACTGCTACACATCGCCATAACACGATGATATTCCTCGTCCTTAAGTCCATTCAAAACGGGAATTTTTTTGAGTATTTTAACTGCCTTAGCTCTAGCAGCAAGCTTACTATTTGTACTACTTGCCATTTAGACATATCCTTATCAACTTGAGATATCCGCATACCTGCAAAAAACGAAGTCTTCGTTTATTCAGGCTTAGTCATTGATATAACCCTCAATAACTACGGTTTCGACAGTATCCAGGAAAGCTAAAGTTTAAATCATTGAAAATGGGGCTTAGTTTGAGTTATGTATGGCCATTACTTCATTGTCGGACAAATTACGCTCAATTTTGGCCTTATCATTACGACTACTTTGTAATGAGTCTAAATAACTTTGATCAATATCGCCTGTTACATAATTACCATTAAAACAGGAAGCATCAAAGCGTGTAATTCCCGAATTATGCTTATGCATAATCGCATTGATTAAATCATCAATATCTTGGTATACCAACTGATCTGCACCGATAACTTCTGCAATTTGTTTTTCATCTCGTTGATAACCAATCAATTCAGACACCGCAGGCATATCAATACCATAAACATTAGGGAATCTCACAGGTGGTGCGGCAGACGCAAAAAATACAGATTTAGCGCCGCTATCACGAGCCATTTGTATGATTTGCTCAGAGGTTGTACCACGTACGATAGAGTCATCCACTAACAAAACGTTTTTGTCTTTAAACTCAAGTTCAACGGCATTTAATTTTTGGCGTACCGATTTTTTTCGTTGCTTTTGCCCAGGCATTATAAATGTTCGGCCAATATAGCGGTTTTTAATAAATCCTTCTCGGTATTTAACGCCAAGCGTATTTGCCAATTGCAGAGCGGATGTTCGACTTGTATCGGGAATAGGAATAACAACATCAATGTTATTATCAGGAAAATCTCGTAAAATTTTATTTGCTAATGCTTCACCCATGCGTAAACGTGCTTTATATACTGATATACCATCAATAATTGAATCCGGACGAGCAAAGTAAACATACTCAAAAACACAAGGTGAGTGTAAAGTTTTTTCAGCACATTGTTTAGAATGGAAAGAACCGTCAACACCAATCACAACTGCTTCTCCCGGCTCTAAATCACGCACAAATTCAAAACCTAATGCATCAATCGCAACACTTTCTGAAGCTAAAATATATTCTGTACCCTCATTAGTTTCACGTTTACCAATACCTATAGGTCGAATACCATGGGGATCTCGAAAACCGATAATTCCATAACCCGTAATCATTGCTACCGCTGCATAACCACCTTTGCAGCGTTTATGTAATGCTGAAACTGCCGTAAATATATCCTCTGCTTCAATTCTCAACTTATGTAATTGCTGCAACTCATGAGCAAGAATATTAAGTAAAACCTCAGAATCAGAATCGGTATTGATGTGGCGTAGATCTTCTTTATAAAGATCTTCTTTTAAGCTTGAAACATTCGTCAAATTACCATTATGGGCCAAAGTAATACCATAAGGTGAATTGACATAAAAAGGCTGAGCTTCTGACGACGAAGATGATCCCGCAGTTGGATATCGAACATGGCCAATTCCCATCTTGCCTTGCAAACGCATCATATGACGTTTATGAAACACATCTCTCACCAGGCCATTGGCTTTACGTAAATTCAATCGCCCCTCATGAGAAGTTACTATTCCGGCAGCATCTTGACCACGATGTTGTAATACAATTAATGCATCGTAAATTGCTTGATTAACTTCTGATTTGGCAACTATGCCAACAACACCACACATGTATATTCTCCGAAAAGGTAAATAGACCTATAAAGGCAAACCATCATAGGCAAATTGAGTTGACATATCTGCTGGAAAATTACCTTTCAGCCAAATAGCCATAGTTTCAAAATGACCCAACAAAGTTGACTCTTGCCACCAAACTTCCTGCGGAATATTGGTAATACCAACAACAAGAACAATCACCGAAACGATTACTCCTCCTCTTGCTAAACCAAATATCAACCCAACCATCCGGTCAGTTCCACTTAAACCGGTTTTTTTAACCAACTGTGATAACAACGTATTCGTTAACGTAGCGACAAATAAAGTGGCAATAAATAACCCAAGAAAAGCGACTACTAAGCGAATTGAGTCATTAGTCACTTGATTTTCGATTAAAACAGAAACCTGTGGGGTAAATGACACGGCAATCCACATCGCTGCTATCCAAGCGACTAAAGACAATATCTCACGCACAAACCCACGCATAAAACTAATGCCGGTAGAGACTAACAATATCCCGAGAATGATATAATCGATTGAATTCATGGACATCTATTGACTTGGGCAAACCAGTTGAAAAAGCAAATCATCGAATACTAATTAACCATTTTATTGTTCAGGTAATAAAGAGCGAATTGTAGCAAATGTAACTATACTCGTTAAGTATTATCATTGAATTATCGACGACGAACAATCAAACCTCTTAGACCCATTTCTTTGTCTAATTTATCTTGAATTTTCTGAATTTTCTGTTTGCTTAAGTCTGGACCGATTCTAACTCGCCAAATATTACCAGAATCCTGTTGGCGTTCTGTAATATGGGTTATATATTGTTTCGCGCGTAACTCATCACGTAATTTTAGCGCTTTCTTCTTGTCTTTAAAGCTAGCAACTTGCAATATCCAACTATGTTGAGATTCATTCTGATTTTGCTGATCTTTCGCTATTGGTGCGTTTGGAGGAGTAACCTTTGCAACGTGCTTTGGAATTACTTCAGGTTCAGGCATTTCCTTCTCATTAACAGAGTTTTCAATTTCTTTTACGACTTCTGCTTCAAATTGTTCCGTTGCAGATTTACCTTGCTCTTCAAATATCCCAGTTTCTTCATTCATCTGAAAAATAATTGTCGATATTTCGTTGGGTATTTCCGGAATAGGTGACTCGTTCATGCTACCGGATTTAATATTATCCGTCTCGAGCAATACAGGAATAAAAATTATACCCAAAGATAAAATAACAATAGCACCAACTATACGAGCGGTAAGTGATACATTTTTCATATTTAATATTGACTCAGAATATCGGCAACAACATAAAAGGAACCTAGTGCGAGTAATTTATCATGCTTTTGCAATTTTGACCTAGCGCTTTCATAAGCTTGCACGGGACCATCGAAACTGAATATCTGCGATTCAGGTATATCTCGACTCATCAAAACTTCTTTTAACGATGCTGCAGATAATCCACGACTTTGTTTGATATCTGTTAAAAACCATTGGTCGATATGCTGCTTCAGTAAATCAATAACCTCTACTAGTGCTTTATCTTCCAACATACCAAAAATCATCAGGTGCTCTCCAATTTTAGGCAATTTCTGCAAATTTTCCAGAAAAGCTTGAATACCATGCGGATTATGAGCTACGTCAAAAATCTGTAAATTTGCACCCTCCTTATCTAGAGGAATCACTTGAAAGCGTCCGGGTAAAGTTGCGGCGGATAATCCCAATCGTAAATGCGGCATAGACAATGGTAAATCTTTTTCTAGCAAAGAAATAGCCATTAAAACGCCTGCGGCATTCTTGAATTGATGTCGCCCAACTAATCCTGGTGCAGGTAAACTATGATATCGCTTTTCTTCATGCTTCCACTGCCAAATGGAGTTTTGCAGTTTAAATTGAAAATCAGTTCCTAGTTGATATAACTCAACCTGGTTTTGGAAACAAAAATCACGAGCGTTATCAGGTAAATCTTCATCAACAAATACTAAAGGTTTGTTCGGTCGACTAATACCAAACTTCTCCATAGCAATTTGTTCTCGAGTATCTCCTAACCAGTCCATATGATCCAAAGCAATATTCGTAATAATCGCTACATCAGCAGCAATCAAGTTCACCACATCCAGACGACCACCTAAGCCGATTTCTAGAATAACAACATCTAAATCGTGTTGTTGAAATATATCGAAAGCAGCAAGTGTACCGAATTCGAAATAAGTGAGATGTGCATCTTCACGAACTTGCTCTACATGTGCAAATGCCTGACAAAGTTGATCATCACTTACCGGTTCACCTTGCAATCGCACACGTTCATTGTATGAAATCAAATGTGGCGAAGTATAAGTACCTACTTGATAACCACCAGCGACATAAATCGCTTCTAAGAATGCAACGCTGGAGCCTTTACCATTGGTTCCCCCAACAATAATGGTTTTTGTTGCTAGCGGCTGCTGAATAAGACGGGAAAATACTGGACGAATACGATCGAGACCTAAATCAATAGCTTGACTGTGAAGCTGAGCTTGCCAATCTATCCATTCCGAAACCGTATTAAATTTCATGCAACTGCTCTGCGAATTCATCTTTTATCCCAAAATCTAAACACTCAGAACAGAGACAAATTTATTTATTGTTGGTTAATATTCTTAAGAGATGGCTAACCTTATTTCTCATTTCCGATCGCGAAACAATCATATCTACTGTGCCATGCTCTAGTAAAAATTCACTACGTTGAAAACCTTCCGGTAATTTTTCTCGTACAGTTTGTTCGATTACTCGAGGTCCAGCAAAACCAATGAGCGCATCAGGCTCAGCAATATTGATATCTCCCAGCATGGCCAAACTTGCTGAAACGCCACCCATGGTAGGATCTGTCATCACAGAAATAAAAGGAATTCCTTGCTCACTCATTTCAGCCAAAACTGCACTGGTTTTGGCCATTTGCATCAGTGAAAATAGAGCTTCTTGCATACGGGCGCCACCACTAGCAGAAAAACACACCAAAGGTATTTTTTCTTCTAAAGCAACATTCGCTGCACGAACAAAACGTTCGCCGACGACTGATCCCATTGAACCACCCATATAACGAAATTCAAACGCAGCCGCAACTAAAGGTAAATTATTGACTTTACCCTTCATCGCTATCAATGCATCTTTTTCTGAGGTCGCTTTTTGTGCTTGACTAATACGATCCTTGTATTTTTTACTATCTTTGAACTTTAGTATGTCATCTGGCTCTAGATTTTCGCCAATTTCTTCACGGCCTTCTTCATCAAGAAAAATTTCTAATCGACGTCGTCCACCAATGCGCATGTGCGTTTCACATTTTGGGCATACATCCAGATTACGCTCCAGTTCCGAACGAAACAATGTTGCTCCACATTTAGGACACCCAGTCCACAATCCTTCTGGCACACCCCCCTTGGTTTCAGTTCGTATCCGTGAAGGAATTATTTTTTCAAACCAGCTCATATTATTTTCCGTTAACTAATATTAATTTTTTAAGCTTTATCAATTGCCTGGCGCAATTCTGATAAAAAGTCACTTATCTCTAAAATTATTTTTTGTTGATCACCCGCATTGGCTTCAACACGTTTCACAATCGCACTACCCACTACAACCGCATCAGCAACTTTTGCCACAGCAGAAGCAGACTCAGCATCTTTAATACCAAAACCAACACCCATTGGTATATCTGTAAACGCTTTTAATTCATTGAGTTTTTCCGCGACTGCATCCGTATCAATAGCTTTGACACCGGTGACTCCTTTGAGTGACACATAATATATAAAACCACGACTCTTAGCGGCAATGATTTTAAATCGATCTGTTGTACTTTCAGGTGAAACTAAAAAAATCGGGTCGATATTATTAACATCAAACGCCGCAATTAATTCATCACTCTCTTCTGGTGGCATATCTACGGTTAACACGCCGTCCACACCAGCATCTGACGCTCGTTTGGCAAATATTTCGTAACCCATCACTTCAACAGGATTTAAATATCCCATCAATACGACAGGTGTTTCCGAATTCTGTTCACGAAACTCTGAAACCATAGTTAGTACATCAGACAATCCCACATTGTGCACTAAAGCACGTTCGCAAGCTGCTTGAATAACCGGCCCATCTGCCATGGGATCTGAGAATGGAATTCCTAATTCAATAATATCTGCCCCAGCCTCCACCATAGCCAACATCAACGGCACAGTCAGCTCTGGATTTGAGTCACCAGCAGTCACATAAGGAATGAGTGCTTTACGATTTTCTGATTTTAAACGTTGAAAACAAGCGGCAATTCGGCTCATACTGTTATTCCTTCTAATGCAGCGACAGTATGGATATCTTTATCTCCCCGTCCCGATAAATTAACAAGAATGTTTTTATCTTTACCCATTTCCTTAGCCAATTTAGCCGCATATGCCAGAGCATGACTTGATTCAAGCGCGGGAATTATTCCTTCAATTTTGGTCAACGCATGAAAAGCATCCAAGGCTTCATCATCAGTCGCAATGACATAATTCGCTCGGCCTATATCTTTCAACCAAGCATGTTCAGGCCCTACGCCTGGATAATCTAAACCAGCCGAAATGGAGTGAGTTTCAGCAATTTGACCATTCTCATCTTCCATCAAATAAGTTCGATTACCGTGTAAAACACCTGGTTTACCCGCACATAATGGTGCTGCATGTTGACCTGAAGCCAAACCATGACCTCCGCCTTCCACACCATAAATGGCAACCGCTTCATCATTTAAAAAAGGATGGAATAATCCAATAGCATTTGAACCACCGCCGACACAGGCAACTAAGGCATCCGGCAATGTATTCGTTTTCTCTAACATCTGCTGTTTTGCTTCACGACCAATAATCGTTTGAAAATCACGAACCATGGCAGGATACGGATGCGGCCCGGCAACCGTACCAATAATATAAAATGTATTGTCAACATTTGTAACCCAGTCGCGCATAGCTTCATTCAAAGCATCTTTTAGGGTTTTAGAGCCAGACTTCACCGAAACCACTTTGGCACCTAACAATTTCATACGGTATACATTAGCAGCTTGGCGGTGAACATCCACCTCACCCATATAAACCACACATTCTAATCCTAATCGTGCGGCTACCGTCGCACTAGCGACACCGTGTTGACCAGCCCCAGTTTCAGCAATGATACGTGTTTTACCCATACGCTTAGCCAACAACGCCTGACCAATAGTATTATTAACTTTATGTGCACCGGTGTGATTTAAGTCTTCGCGCTTCAGATAAATATTTGCGCCACCAATTTTCTGAGACCAACGTTCAGCAAAATACACTGGCGATGGTCGCCCCACATAATCGGCTAAATCTGCGTCTAGTTCCTTAATAAACTCGGGATCGTTTTTCAGATTTTCATAAGCCTGAGTTAATTCTTCAATAGGCGCCATTAAGGTTTCCGCAATAAACCGCCCACCGAAAATGCCAAAATGCCCTTTTTCATCAGGCATCTCTGCAAACTGATTCTCTTTATTTGTCACCATTTCTAACACCTCTTATGAAAGCTGCCATTTTTTCTTGATCTTTAATGCCCTTGGCTGCTTCAACGCCACTGCTCACATCTACTGCGTAAGGTTTTACCTGTCGCACTGCTTCGCTAACATTGTCTATATTCAAACCACCTGCCAATATCAATGGTCGATCAAATCCTCGTGGAATTTTTTCCCAATCGAAAACATCTCCACTACCACCTGATTCACCAAACGCATGACTATCTAATAAAAACCCAATAGATTCAACATGTTGTGCTGCATATTCTAACACATCAACGCCGCCACCCATGGGAATTGCCTTGATATAAGGCATTTTAAACTGTGCACAAAACTCTGAGGCTTCGTTGCCATGGAATTGTAACAAATTCAGCGGGACTTCTTGTAAAACTTCATGAATTTCTTGTTCCGATTGGTCCATAAATAAACCAACGGTCTGCACGAAAGGCGGTAATTGCTGAATCATGGCTTTTACTTGTTCGATTTTTACACAACGCGGGCTACTCTCTACAAAAACAAAGCCTAGTGCATCAACACCTAAGGTTACCGCATTGCTTACATCTTCTATTTGTGTAAAACCACAGATTTTTACCCGCGTACGGCTCATTTTGTTGTCTCATTGCAATACATAAAAACTCAGCGCCTTGTGTTATACAGGTTTCAAAAATACCCCGTGAATTCATACATGCGGTCTCAGTGCCCGCATCCCTGCATAAAATAATTTTTGATATAATCTATCAGTACCGAGCACGACTCAAACCCACTACATTAAATCCTACCAAACTTGTTGCACATTCGATAGTTGTGGCAAATCAAACTCATCTTCATATGATACCCCGGTAAGATACAAACCAGCCGAAGATGCCGTCATCCCGCCCTGCGTGCGATCTTTAGTATTTAATATTTCTTGAGCCCAAACAGGCTCACATTTACCAGCACCTACATCCATCAAAACACCTGCGATATTTCTAACCATGTGGTGTAAAAAAGCGTTTGCCTCTATATCAATAAAAATAAATTCGTTTTTACGTGTCACGTTCAAACTATAAACTTCCCTCACGGGACTTTTAGCCTGACAACCAACTGCTCGATATGCGTTAAAATCATGTTTGCCTATCAAATAATTCGCAGCATGTTGCATGCGTGTTTCGTCTAAAGGACGATATTCCCAGGTTACGCGATATGCCAGGTAGGTAGGTCGAACATGTCGATTAAAAATCACATATTGATAACGACGACGTCGAGCAGAAAAGCGCGCATGAAACTCTGAACTGACAGGTTTTGCCCAAAGGATACAGACATTATCAGGTAAGTTTGCATTGGCACCATATATCCAGGATCTATTTGTACGTTCCACTTCCGTCTCAAAATGAACAATCTGCTCTGCTGCGTGTACGCCTGTATCAGTTCGACCAGCGCAAATTACTCGAACAGATTCATTAGCTACCGATGACAAAGCATCTTCTACTGCACCCTGGACCGTTAATACACCGTCTTTTTGCGCTTGCCAACCGCTAAAACCATGACCATAATATTCTACACCCAACGCTATTCTCTGCTTCATTAACTTACGCTCAGAAATAATATCAACAAGCTCACAGGCCACATCCATTGCATCTTGTTCGGCGGCGCTTGTAATTCAAAAATCATCGGATCATTGGAAGTTTTCATGTTAATGGTATCAGTTATCTTGTCAGCTAAACGCTGAGTAATGTTTTCTAAATATTGTTTAAATGCCAGTTTGTTATCTTGAGCTTGCTTTTGTTTATCTGATGATACCAGATCTAGTGTCAACATAACTCTTACAATAAATTGTCCTCGATTCAAACCAAAAAAAACCAATGGCACCGCTAGATAATATAATCCTGTTAACAATAAATTTCTTGGGGTCAGACGCAATAATGTTTCTACTGCAAAAACTAATAAGGCTAAGGCAAGTATCCTTTCTAAAGCTTGAAAAAGTCCTTCATAAGTTGGTGACCAATTATCAAAAAGAGAAAATATAATTTCTCCCGGTGTAAACCATAAATAAATTAGCAATATTGAAAGATAAAATACCTTCATTCGCTTTAACATACGCCACACTTTTGGTGATGGCCCTTGTTTTGATATCAACCAGGTAAAAATTAACAACAATCCCCCCAGAAAAAGCACAGAGTATTGCCCAAGGGAAACAAATGCAGCAAATATGATAAAACAAATAAGGCGAATTAGTGGGTGCATGGTTCTTATTAGTTAAATATCTGAATTGTACGACTTGTGGTTAAAATAACCAAATATATTCCAAAATTCCTATAATCTTCCAATTAATTAGTCATCTGTGAATCAATTCACAACTGATTTATTGATTCCCAGTCAATAATATGAATAACCATCACAAACCAATGGAGAGAATAATGAGTACAAATACTTTAATTGACTTACGTAATGTATGCGAACCAGCATTAAGCATGAAATTAAAAAAATCATTAAAAGATGCTCCATTCAATGCCTGTTTACACTTCTTAACAAATGATTCAATGGCTTTTCGCCAAGTTAAAATTCTTTGTAAAAAACAAGGGCATCACTGGCGAGTGTTAGAAAGCAACAAAAAAACGAATTACTTTCAAATTCGTATAGGTAAACCTAGCTTTGCACAGCAAACGATTAAACATAAATTTATACATGCTGCATTAACATTGTAAAATAGTAAACTTAATCAATTTTGATAAAAATCAATGCCAAGGGGTATTGAAACATAGCAAACAATAAGACCATTAACAGAAATAAGTAGGAAAACTTCAAGTAAGGCAAAGCTGGTGGGAAGTTTTTTTCTCTTTGAATTTTCAATTGCAATTAGCTCGCTTTATCTGCAAATAGAGCAGTTTAACAACCAGCCACTAAATAATAATCCGCTACTAGATAAGCAAATCATCAAGAAAAATTCAATCCAGCCTAATTCAAGTTTCCCTGATGAACCCGTTTTAAATCCAAATATTCATGCCAATGTTGCTAAAAATGGCAATGCAAATTATATAGTTAATGTAAAAACTCACTCATTCTGTCTAGAAAGGTGCAATTCTGACGTTTTAAATCGTGAATAGATAGACGCAACCAAAGAAACCTGCATCTATATTCCCCTAACAATCAAATGCTTACAGCATTCCTTACCATATTTCACCACAGCTTATCTAAAGTAATATTTTGGAGACATTTTTTTAATGTGTAATTAATTTCTAGCGCTATAATAGTCAGCAACACGCTAGGTATATATAAAAGTAAAAAATCAATTATACTGGAGCTCTAAACCAAATAATCCTGAGCCTGTATAAAAATTTCCACAAATTGAGAAACTCAAGGATTAATCATGATGAAACAAAAATCCTGGCTGAAATGCTTCAGCCTACCGGCAGTTTTAATTGCTAGCACACTACCCTTTCAATCTGCATATGCAGCCAAACCCAGCCACTTAGAACATCCTCACAGTGCTGGCACTTTTATGATAGAAGCCATGGCTATGCGCATGAATATGGAAGGATTACGAGCAGGCACCAGCGACGTCAGTAATTCAAATGCACAAACAATTGGTGGTAAATATAACAACGCCATGGTCCCTACAGAAATGACTATGGACATGTTTATGCTGATGCCGATGTATAACTTTACTAAGAATACAAGCGTCATGCTGATGTTTAATTATCTGGATAATAATATGGGTATGACAAGTGTTGATTGGGATGGCAATGGTCAACCTTGCGCATCTGATATGTCAACCAGTGGTTTTGGCGATACCCAAGTGAGTCTTAGTCAAAAATTTATGGATGATTTATTTGCTGCAAGCATTGAGTTAAATATTCCAACCGGCAGTACAGATGAAACTGTTGACATGAAAATGCTTATGGGGACTCCGGCAATGTGTCATGACCACAAAGGTATGGTTGCCCCTTATGGTATGCAGTTAGGCTCTGGTACCTATGACGTTACACCGTCATTAACTTATCTCGGCGCGTATTATGAATTACGTTATGGCGCTCAAATCAGTTATAAGCATCGTCCTGGTGAAAATGATAGTGGCTATTCTCTTGGTGACGAAGCCAAAGCGAAACTTTGGATTAGAAAGCCCTTCTCCATTGCAACACTTAGCGGAACATTAGATATCAAACGTTGGGGTGATATTGAAGGTAGCAATCCTGAATTAGATGAAATGCTTAATATGATGGCGCCAACTATTTCAGAAGTGGGTGGAGCAAATCCAACCAAAATGAAGTTATCACCCACACTTTATCCAGAAAACTATGGCGGCACTCTCGCGGAAATCACGATTGGCGCAAGTATTCCTGTAGCTATGACAGCAATTGGCTTAGATTTAACTTTTCCGGTTTATCAAAATCTAAATGGCTTGCAAATGAAACGTAGTTGGACAACCGCATTATCCGTATCGGCAATGTTTTAGATCAAACATTTTGCCTAAAACTAAAAGGCAGCTAAATAGCTGCCTTTTTTTTATCCATTTTACCCTAAATTCCTTCATTAATTGACAAACCCTCTAAATGCACCATATGTGCTACAATCATTGAGGTCAACAACAATTAAATTATAAAAATGAAAAACATAGAATCAAACCTTGAAGGTTTACTGTTCAGAAGTCGTTGGATGCTTGCCCCATTTTATGGCGGATTAGTCTTTGCTATTTTTCTACTGCTGTTGAAATTCACTCAAGAATTCATTATTTTTGTACCCACCATTTTTGATGCCAACCTCAAAGATGTCATTATCCAGATTCTCATTTTAATCGACCTAACATTGGTGGCAAATTTATTGTTAATTTTCGTATTCTCTGGTTACGAAACCTTTGTTTCAAAAATCGACAATTTAGGTCATGAGGATAGACCTAGCTGGATGGGAACCGTTGATTTTTCTGAATTAAAAATTAAATTATTCGGTTCAATTATCGCCATTTCTGGCATTGAATTACTCAAAGCATTTATGACCGCAGAAAAACACTCCAGCGAGGAACTGGGCTGGTTAGTTGGCATCCATCTAACATTTATCATTTCTGGGCTTTTATTTGCAATTATGGACAAAATTTCTGCTCAAGCTAAGAAAATCGAATGTGAAGCTCACCTGGTAGAAAAAAATACTAACAAGACTGTTTCAAATGATAATCGGTGAGCGAACCCCCAATATTTAATTTTTGTACTAACATTGAGTTAGCTTTATTAATTCCTAAAGAAAGCGCCCTTCAAGTCGACAAATATTTCACTACAAATCAGGCTTAGTAGAACACCCCATACCCGTTTGGGCCATTTTTGCAAAAGTGAAATAAATGAAAATAAACGAACCGGTTACACAAAACGAAGTAAAATTATCAGAAAATTCAGTAATCATCTCTACTACAGATCTGAAGGGTCAAATTACTTCGATTAACGCTGAGTTCACCAATATAAGTGGTTTTACGGAAGAAGACTTACTTGGCAAGAACCACAATATTGTTCGTCACCCAGACATGCCCACCGCCGCCTTTAAAGATTTATGGGATAATGTCAAAGCTAATGCCCCTTGGTTAGGCATTGTAAAAAATCGCTGCAAAAACGGGGATTTTTATTGGGTAAAAGCATATGTATCTGCAATTGTCGAAAACGGTGAGACGATTGGCTACCAGTCGGTCCGAAAAAAAGCGAGCGACGAAGAAATACAACGCGCAATAAATCTCTATCTGAAATTAAATTCGCAAAAAAAATCTGCATTCAAATCACTCAGCGTAACGCAATCATTTCTTCTGATGATTGTTTTGAGTTGTAGCGCAGTGGGAATAGGATACTATTTTTCGTTATCGGAAAATCAACCAATGTACTCCTATGCCGGATTAATGGCTGGTGCCATTATTGGCTGGTTAATGTCAATGACCGTTATCGGCCCAATCAATAAAGCGGCTGAAAAAGCGAGACTAATGATTCACAGCCCCATTGCTCAACAAATAATCACCGGGCAAAAAAATGAATTTGGACAAATTCTATTGTCAATGGATTTACAGCAAAACAGATTGGAGACACTTCGTTACCGTGCTTCATATGCGACAAGTCAATTAGAGACTTCTGCCGACCATACCGCAAACTCTGTTGATTCCATCATGACGAGTATAAATCACGAAAGAAACGAAATCGATCAAGTTGCAACAGCGATCAACGAAATGACAGCAACCGTTGAAGAAGTCAATCAAAGCATATCTGATACTGCAAGTTCCGCTCATGTGGCAAAAGATGAAGTCCAAAATATTAATCATCAAATATCAGAAACCATCGGCATCATTTCCAACTTAGAAAATGATATGCAAAGTTCTGCGGAGGTCATTCATCGGTTAGCAGATAACAGCCAAAATATTGGTGCCGTATTAGATGTCATCCAAAACATAGCAGAACAAACTAATCTCTTAGCGCTAAACGCCGCGATAGAAGCTGCTCGTGCAGGTGAAGCTGGTCGAGGTTTCGCGGTAGTTGCTGATGAAGTGCGTATTCTGGCAACCCGAACCGCCGAATCAACTCAAGAAATTGAAAAAATCATCGACCAAATCCAAGGTGCGGCTAAAGATGCGGTTGGTGCCATAGATGTTGCTAAGAAACGAGCAGAAGATTCATTTGGTTGTGTAGAAAATACTGCAGAATCCATTGGCGGTGTCACACAGGCAGTTAACGATATTGAATCCATGAGTAACCAAATTGCTACTGCGGCTGAAAAACAAAATATGGTATCTCAAGAAATTAATCGTAGTATTCAGACCATATCTAAAAGTGTAAGTGAAACAGCAGGTAATGCAGAAAAAACTGCGGAAACTGCAGTATTGTTTACTGACTTATCCAGAGACCTTAAAAAAGTCATTCAACAATCTGGGTGAAACCCAAAACAATAAAATTTAACAAAACACAAAGTTTAAAATCTGGGAATTAATCTTAATTCCGTGCAAACCCAGTAATTTATAAAACTTTTATCAGGAAAAATGTATAAACCACAATTATTTCCTTGATATTTCGGAATCTCTGAAATACATTATTAATGTTATGGGATAAATGCATCAACACTTAGATCAGTCGTTTACCCTTTTTAAGTACTAAACATAGCCTACCGCGTGATCAAAGTATTATATGGAACACGATCTTAGCGAAACGTTATCGTATCGCCAGAAAATAGAACAAAAAATACGCAAAACTAAACTAATTATTTTGCCGGTAGTATTCTGTTGCCTAGCTTTTACGGGTGTCTTGGCCAACTTAGCGCTTGAGCAAATCAAAAATAAACAAAAAATTGATATTGCAAACAACCTAGAAACAATCACTCACAATACTCATCAATTACTTGTTACTCAACTTACCGATCTAACAAAATACATTAAACGCTTTCAGAAAGATCCACTTCTCATTCGCTTAATACTTGAACAACAAAAAATAACAAGTAATGACAAAATTGCTCTTTTACAAAGCGATGCATTAACGAAGCTAAGAAATTTTTTCAGGCAAAACGATGTTTTTAAAAATCTCGGCTTTTTTGTCATTAATCATGAAAATATCAGTATCGCTTCATTAAGAGATGAAAATATCGGTAGTAAAAATCTCATTAGCTTACAAAAACCTAAACTTTTGAACAAAGTTTTTCAAGGACAAACTTTAATAATCCCTCCTATTGAATCAGATGTCGCCTTGAAAAATGAAAATGGTAAGCTTATGAAAAATACTTCAACGATATTTATCGCAACACCTGTTATATACAATCAAAAAATCATCGCAGTTTTTACTTTACGTATAAATGCACTCAAACAATTTTCTCAACTTGCTGAAATTGCGCATTTTAGCCCATTTAATACAACACATATCTTTGACTCAAAAGGGCAATTACTCAACAATACAAATCAAAAAAGAATTTTCGATTCGCGAAATTTGATCTTCAACCTAATAAACAATAATCACAGCAAAAAAGATTTAGAAGAATATAAAAATACAACAGGCGAAAATATATTCCGCACTTGGATATGGAATGAAACATTAGGACTCGGTGTCAGCTCTGAAATACCGGTAGAAAAAGCGATGGCGTCTTACGTAACCACGCGAAAAACAGTACTTTCACTCTATGGCTTAACTACTGTCATTTCCTTGCTGGCTATTCTAATAATGATACTCTCACAAAAACGAACCTGTGATATGTTAACTAAATTTAATACCAATCTAGAATATACAATTCAGGAAAAAACGTTAGCTTATTTTCAAGCAAAAGAAATTGCAGAACAGGCAAATAGTGCAAAAACTAGTTTTTTATCTAATATGAGTCATGAGTTGCGCACACCTTTAAATGCCATATTAGGCTTCACACAACTTCTGCAAACAGACCAGTCAATTAATCAAATCCAAAAAGAAAATCTGAACGAGATTGATCAAGCTGGAAATTTATTACTTTCGTTACTTAATGACATATTAGATCTTAATCGTATCGAAATTGGAAAATTTGAATTACATAAAGATAATCACAGACTAAACGACATACTTGAATACTCAATTAACCTAATAAAGCATCTTGCAGATAACAAAAATATAACGATTAAATTTAATAGCAGTATTAATGAAAATTTCAAAATTCAAGTCGACTCAATCCGTCTATCACAAATTTTAATTAATTTGTTATCCAATGCAATTAAATATAATGATAGTGAAGGATTCGTGACGGTATCAGTCGAACAGAGAAATAATGATATTTCAATTACAATTTCCGACTCAGGTTATGGCATACCAACAAATAAACGTGCACTATTATTCCAACCATTTCAACGGTTCCATACACAAAAAACTGAAATCGAAGGAACAGGTATCGGGTTAAGTATTGCAAAACAATTAACGGAATCACATGGTGGCACATTGTTACTTCTTAATTCTGACAGTAAAGGTTCTACTTTCGAATTAACTTTACCAATAAAAACTGAAAAAACGGGACACCAATCGAATGAACCTTTAGTTAAGCAGATAAACATTGTCCCATTTGTCCCTGATGAGAATAAAAAAAACAAAATCTTACTTATCGAGGATAATCCAGCCAACATAAGACTATTTGAAAAATTATTTCAAACACAGCCATTTATGGATTTAACCGTTGAAAAAAACGCAGAAGAAGGACTGGCAACTTTGCATAATACAAATTTCGATCTCGTTTTAATGGATATTCAATTGCCTGGAATGGATGGATATTCCGCGTTATCAGAGATCCAATCACATAAAAATACAAGACGTATTCCTGTCATCGCAGTCACAGCAAATGCCATGTTACAAGATGTGGAAATGGGAAAAGCAGCAGGTTTTACAGATTACATTTCAAAACCGGTTAATATTCCAACTTTTCTGGAAGCTGTGTCTAAAGCACTAAATGAAGAACAAAAGACACAAAAGCCAACATAGCTTTATTCAATTCTTTCTTTTAAGGTAGATCCTAATTCAGCTGGTGATTTTGTCGTAGCAACTCCAGCAGCTTCTAAAGCAGCAAATTTTTCATCTGCAGTTCCTTTACCGCCGGCAATAATGGCTCCAGCATGACCCATGCGTTTTCCTTTTGGTGCAGTGACACCAGCAATATAGGCAACCACAGGCTTACTCACATTTGATTTAATGTATTCAGCAGCTTCTTCTTCTGCAGTACCACCAATTTCACCAACCATTAAAATGGCTTCAGTTTGGGGGTCATTTTCAAATAATTCCAAGCAATCAATAAATGTTGTCCCTGGAATTGGATCACCACCAATACCAATACAAGTACTTTGCCCATAACCTAAATCCGTGGTTTGCTTAACGGCTTCATAAGTCAGAGTACCGGAGCGAGAGACAACGCCCACTTTTCCAGGCAAATGAATTGAACCTGGCATAATACCAATTTTACATTCACCGGGTGTGATAATGCCTGGACAATTAGGTCCAATCAAACGTACACCAGCATCTTGTACGACCATTTTAGCTTCCAACATATCCATAGTTGGAATACCTTCAGTAATACAGACAATAAGTTCAACACCCGCGTCAACAGCTTCTAATATCGCATCTTTACAAAAAGCGGCAGGCACATAAATCACAGAGGCTTCCGCTCCGGTGGTATCAACTGCATCTTTTACAGTGTCAAATACCGGCAAATCTAAATGCTTCTGACCGCCTTTACCTGGTGTTACTCCACCAACCATTTGAGTGCCATATTCCAATGCTTGTTCTGAATGAAAAGTACCTTGCTTTCCGGTGAAACCTTGGCAAATAACTTTTGTATTCTTGTTAACCAGTACACTCATGCCTTAAGCTCCTTTTATGCTGTTGACGGCTTTCTCTGCTGCATTATCTAGACTCTCTGCAGCAATGATTTTTAATCCGCTATCCATGAGTATATCGCGCCCAAGTTCAGCATTGTTTCCTTCCAAACGCACGATGACTGGTACTTCCACATGAACTTCTTGTACTGCGCCAATAATCCCTTCTGCAATGATATCGCAACGAACAATGCCGCCAAAAATATTCACTAGTACCGCTTTTACATTGTTGTCTGATAAAATTAGTTTAAATGCTTCGGCAACTCGCTCTTTGGTTGCCGTACCACCCACATCGAGAAAGTTTGCCGGACTACCACCATGCAATTTAATCAAATCCATGGTTGCCATAGCTAAACCGGCTCCATTTACCATACATCCAATTTCGCCATCTAAAGCGACATAATTTAAATCCCATTCAGACGCTTCCACCTCCCTCGCGTCTTCTTGGGTTTTATCGCGTAATTTTTCGATATCCGGCAAACGGTACAAAGCACTGCCATCAATATTGATTTTCCCATCCAGACAAAGCAAATCACCCTGCTTCGTTACAACTAGTGGATTAATTTCAATAAGACTCAAATCGTTTTCATGAAATAATTTCATCAAACCAGCAAGAATTTTACTAAACTGTTTGATCTGATCACCTTTCAAGCCTAAACCAAATCCCAACTGCCGACATTGATAAGGTTGTAAGCCCACCAATGGGTGAATAGCCGATTTCAGAATTTTCTCTGGTGTTTCTTCAGCAACTTTCTCGATATCCATTCCACCTTCGGTGGAGGCCATAATGACAACCCGCTGTAAGGAACGATCAATAACAGCACCTAGATAGAGTTCTCGGTCAATATCGCATGGTGTTTCAATTAACACCTGATTGACTGGCTGACCAGCAGCATCAGTTTGAAAGGTGACTAAATTTGTGCCAAGCATAGCTTTTACGGCATCTATCGCATCTTGCTTTGAGTCAGTGATTTTTACACCACCGGCTTTGCCTCGACCACCTGCGTGAACCTGAGCTTTAACAACATATTTTGAACAATCCAGAGAATCGATCGCTTTACCAGCTTCTTCAACATTGCTAACAACACAATTACTCGGTACAGCGACACCATATTTCGCAAACAATTCCTTTGCCTGATACTCATGTAAATTCATTTATAAAAATCCTCAAAAAAGTCCAATCTCACAGCCATCTCAAGCAATTGAAAGGGATAAATAGATTTTAAATCTGTAGATTGCAGGGATGCAATCTTCAAGTCTACATGGATGTATTTACGACGCGATTTAAAATCTATTTATCCCTTTTAAGTGCGACCAACTAACCAGTCATTTAATCAACGTTTCTTAGCCTGCACAGCATGAATAGCCCGACCATCAACCGATAAAGCGGCTTCATGAAATGCTTCTGACAAGGTAGGATGTGCGAACATTGTCATCGCTAAGTCTTCGCTACTGCTACCAAAATCCATGGCAATTTTTGCCTGCATAATTAATTCAGAACTTTGAGGCCCAATCATATGCACACCTAAAACTCGATCTGTCTGTTCATCAGCCAAAACCTTAATAAAACCATCTGTCTCATTAATCGCCCTAGCTCGACCGTTTGCATTAAACGGAAATGATCCAACCTTATATTTAATTCCGGCTTCCGACAGCTCCTGCTCGGTTTTACCCACCCAGGCAATTTCCGGCGCAGTGTAAATGACAGAGGGTACGGTATCAAGATCTATGGGTAAAACTTTATGTCCGGCGATTATTTCGGCAACAACCACACCCTCTTCCGATGCTTTATGCGCCAACATAGGCCCACGAACCACATCTCCGATAGCATAAATACCTTCAGCAGAAGTTTGACAGAACTCATCGACTTCGATGAATCCACGATCAGTGACATTTACACCAGCATTGTCACCAAGAACATGCTCTGAATTAGGATTTCGTCCTACAGCTACAATAATTTTATCGAATTCCGCTTTTTGCTTACCTTCCTGATCTTCATATTCCAATGTGACTTTATTCTTTTTAACAGTACAAGCAGTTATTTTCACGCCCATACAAAAATCTAAACCTTGCGCTTTAAACTGTTTCAAAGCCTCCGGACCAATTTGTTTATCTGCGGTAGGTAAAAAGTTATCTCGAGATTTAAACATAGTCACTTCAGAACCCAATCGACGCCAAACACTACCCAACTCCAGAGCAATGACACCAGCACCAATAACACCGAGTTTCTTCGGTACCTTATCAAACGACAATGCTCCGGTTGAATCAACAACGGTTTTGCCATCAAAGGGTGCGAGTTTTAATTCCGTCGGTGATGAACCAGTAGCGATAATAATATTCTTTGCAGTTAAACTTTGATTGTTCCCATCATTTAAAACCACTTCAACCGTTTTGTTTGCTTGTAAAGTCCCACGACCATGAACAAAAGTAATCTTATTCGCCCCAAACAATGCTGCAATTCCTGATGTTAATTCAGTAACCACCTTATCTTTACGTGCAAGTAAAGTTTTCAAATCTAATTGAACATCTTTCAATTTGATACCATGAACAGCCATATCATGTAGAGATTTTTCGTATAGTTCAGAGGATTCAATCATTGCCTTCGAAGGAATGCATCCAACATTCAGGCATGTTCCACCAAGCGAAGATTTTCCGGATTGATCAATCCACTCATCAATACAAGCGGTTTTTAAACCTAATTGTGCACAACGAATCGCTGCGACATATCCGCCGGGACCGGCACCAACAACGATGACATCAAATTCAGTTGACATAATAATCTCTATAAATCTAATAACATCCGGACAGGGTCTTCCAGACTATTTTTAATGGAAACCAAAAATTGCACAGCCTCAGCACCATCCACTATCCGATGATCATAAGTTAATGCAACGTACATAATAGGCCGTATAACCACTTCACCATTTTCTGCTATCGGTCGTTCGACAATATTGTGCATGCCCAATATTGCTGACTGTGGTGGATTTAAAATCGGTGTAGAAAGCATTGATCCAAATACACCGCCATTGGTGATCGAAAAAGTACCCCCAGTAATTTCATCAATACCCAGTTTATTATCCCGAGCTTTACCACCAAATTCACGAATCTTAGCTTCGATAGCTGCCAAACTCATGTTTTCTGCATCGCGCAATACCGGCACAACCAATCCACGTGGCGAACTTACTGCTATTCCAACATCAAAAAAGCCGTGATAAACAATATCTGTACCATCAATGGAAGCGTTAATGGCTGGAAATTTTTTCAAGGCTTCCGTTGTAGCTTTTACAAAAAATGACATAAAACCTAACTTGGTATCATGTGTTTTTTCAAACTGATCTTTATGCTTAGCCCGAATATCCATCACGGGCTTCATATTAATTTCATTAAATGTCGTCAACATGGCTGCGGTATGTTGGGCGTCGACTAAACGTTCGGCAATTCGAGCTCGCAATCGCGTCATAGGTACCCGTTTTTCAACTCTGTCACCCATTAGCTCAGCAGATGTTGAAGATTCAACTGAGGGTTTTGATCTGTAATTTTGCACATCTTCTTTTAAAATTCTACCATCTTTCCCAGAACCGGAAATTTTAGAAACGTCGACACCTTTCTCTTCGGCAAGTTTTTTTGCTGCAGGATTAATTTTTACTTCGCTTTGAATCGATTCAACAACAGGTGAGTCAACCGGTGGTGCCTCGTCTTCAACTTTACCCGGAGTTGCGGCAACTGTAGCTGTTTCATCAATTTTTGCAATTACCTGCTGAGATAAAACAACCATGCCTTCGGCTTCTAATATTTCTGTCACCACACCACTGGATGGTGCAGGTACCTCAAACACAACTTTATCTGTCTCAATATCGGCAATGACTTCTTCTACTTCCACAGCATCACCAACTTGTTTATGCCAGGCGACAATAGTGCCATCAGCAACAGATTCAGGAAAACCGGGTACTTTTACTTCTGTTGTCATTGCTTCCTTCCTTGCTAAGCCTCAGAGATTGGATATCCAATCGCCTCATTGATTAATTCTTCCAATTGTTGTGCATGTAAACCTGGATACCCTACTGCAGGTGCCGCTGAAAATGGACGACCCGCATAATGCAAGCTAACATCATCACCCATAACACCACGAACATGATGTTGGGAGGTAAACCAGGATCCCTGGTTTTTTGGTTCTTCCTGACACCAAACAATTTCTTTCGCATTCGGATAACGTTCGATTTCCTTGCGCATTTTCACCGTTGGAAAAGGATATAGCTGTTCCATTCGTATAATAACGACGTCATCGCGTTTATTCTCACGACGCCGTGTCAACAAATCGTAATAAACTCGCCCATGACACAAGACTATTCGAGTAATTGAATTTTCGCTGTGATCATCAATTTCAGGAATAATCGGTTGAAATTCACCATTGGTAAAATCAGTTAATTCATTCACTGCTAATCTGTGACGTAATAAACTTTTTGGTGTCATAACAATAAGCGGCTTACGACAACTCAATAACATTTGTCGACGTAATAAATGAAAAATTTGTGCAGGCGTTGTTGGCACACAAACTTGTATATTATTCTCTGCACAGAGTTGTAAATAACGCTCCATACGTGCCGATGAATGCTCAGGGCCTTGCCCTTCATAACCATGGGGTAAAAACATGACCAAACCACAGAGACGATTCCACTTTTGCTCGCCGGCACTAATAAACTGGTCAATGACAACCTGTGCACCATTGGCAAAATCACCAAATTGCGCTTCCCAAATTGTTAGAGTATTAGGATCTGTGGTCGCATAACCATACTCAAACGCTAGCACTGCTTCTTCTGATAACAAGGAGTTAATAACTAAGAATCTAGCATGATCCGTTTCCAAATTTCGTAAGGGTACATAACTTTCACCCTCTTTCTGATTATGTACCACAACATGCCGATGAAAAAAAGTTCCTCGTCCGACATCTTGACCGGATATACGCACATGGAATTTTTCTTTTATCAATGTGGCATACGCTAAAGTTTCTGCGCAACCCCAATCCATGGGCATTTCGCCCGCTAGCATTTTTTTGCGATTTTCAAAAATTTTGTTCACACTCATGTGTAACTTAAAATTTTCAGGCACACCGGTTAAGTGGGGCGCGAGTGCCTTGATATCTTTTTTAGGAACAGCAGTTTTAACAATAACATCACACATTTTCTGTAAATAAGGCTGCCAATCCCCTTGATAAGGGTGGCGTGATTTATTATCAGACATACGATTTACAATCACTGGCTGACCAGCTTCTAAGACCTTACGATAGTCATCCAGTATGACTTTGTCATCACCTGCGGCAATAACATTGCTTTCCGTTAAATGCTGAGCATATAAAGCACGAGGCGTTTTTTTCTTTTTAATCGTTTGATACATCATCGGCTGGGTTGTATAAGGTTCATCGGCTTCACTATGGCCATGACGACGATAACAAACCAAATCTATAATGACATCTTTGTGAAATTTCAATCGATAATCCATGGCCATACGCGAAACAAAAAATACGGCTTCTGGGTCATCACCATTTACATGAAAAATCGGTGCATTCACCATTTTTGCTACGTCAGTGCAATACATGGTTGAGCGTGCATCTTTTTGATTACTCGTTGTAAAACCAATTTGATTATTAATAATAACGCGCACAGTACCTTTAGTAGAATAGCCTCGAGATTGGGACATATTAAGGGTTTCCATCACAACCCCTTGACCAGCAAATGCTGCATCTCCATGAATTAATATGGGGATTACCTGATCACCATGTTTATCTAAACGTCGTTCTTGTCTGGCGCGCACAGATCCCTCGACAACTGGACCAACAATTTCGAGATGAGATGGATTAAACGCCAGCGCAATATGCACATCACCACCATTAGTGGCAATATTACTGGAAAAACCCATGTGGTATTTTACATCACCAGTGCCTTCTTCAATTTGATGGCCCTTGCCTTCAAATTCATTAAACAAATCTTCTGGGCGTTTGCCCATTATATTAACCAGCACATTCAAACGCCCACGATGTGCCATGCCGATAATAATTTCTTTGGCGCCCTGGTTTCCACCTCGATGAATACATTCATCCAACAATGGGATTAAACTATCAGCACCTTCCAACGAAAATCTTTTTTGACCAACGTATTTAGTATGAAGGAATCGCTCCAAACCTTCTGCTGCGGTTAATCGTTTAAGTAAACGTTTTTTAATATCTACAGGATATTCTGGATGGCTAAAATGTTTTTCTAATCGTGTTTGAATCCATTCTCGTTCTGCCATGGTGGTACTGTGTAAATATTCTGTACCAACTTTGCCACAATATGTTTTTTCAAGAACATCAACAATCTGACTAAGGTTTGCTTTTTCTGGTCCGTATAAATCGTCCGTATAATATTCTGTATTTAAGTCGGCGGCAGACAAACCATATTTTTCCAAAGCCAGCGATGGCACATCAATATCTTTTCGATTAGAAAGTGGATCAAAGTCAGCTTTTTGATGACCACCAAAACGGTAGGCATGAATAAGGTTTTGAACCCCAACTTGCTTATTATGATGTGCAATGTCCACATCACAAGTGGCAGCAATGACTTTTTGAGGTGTAGTTACAATATGCTTAAAGCTGTTTCGAATTTCGGAATGAACAGGTTCATCATCACGATGACCCTCATGTATTTGATCAAAATAAGTACGCCATTGATCATCAACTGACGCAGGATTGCTTAAATAATCTTCATAAAGTGCTTCAAGATAATCAGCACTAGCACCGGTTAATTTAGAATTTTCCCAAAGATCTTGTAGATCGCCACTTTTTTTTATCTTATCCATAAGACTCTATCTGCACCCGTCTCGTTGTGACAGAACACATTCCTTTTTATCAGTTCAACAATTCCATGTTAACTATTTCTGAAATGTTAACATTGCCCTTTCAAATTGTCTCAAGGGAGTACTTATCAAATCAGCAACTTATTCAATGCAAACATAGCAAATCTAATACCGTATCCACTAAATTTGAATAAAATACTACCACTTAACCAATTGAACATTAAAAAGTCTGCTGGTTTATGTTAGTTTATGCCGTTTTAAATGATTAGCAGAATTTACATGCTTAAAAACTAAGCATTGGGGATGAAATGAAGCAAAAAAATAGTTATAGCTACGAAGACCTTATCACTTGCGGCCATGGAGAACTCTTTGGTCCAGGTAACGCACAATTACCCCTTCCCCCTATGCTCATGATTGATAGAATAACTACCATTGATGAAGATGGTGGCGCCAATGGTAAAGGTCAAATAATCGCCGAATTAGACATCAAGCCCGACTTGTGGTTTTTCGATTGTCATTTTGAAAATGATCCTGTCATGCCGGGTTGCCTAGGATTAGACGCTATGTGGCAATTAGTCGGGTTTTATTTAGGCTGGCGTGGCGGCCCTGGTCGGGGTCGTGCATTAGGTGCCGGCGATGTAAAATTTACAGGTCAAGTCACTCCTGATAACAAGCTTATTACTTATCAGATTGACTTAAAGCGCGTTATAATGCGTAAATTATATATGGGTATTGCTGACGCCCGCATGTTGGTTGATGGTGAGGAAATATATGTCGCCAATAACTTACGTGTAGGCCTGTTCACAAACACAGAAAGCTTTTAGAAGGTAGAGACATTGAAACGCGTAGTTATAACAGGTATCGGTATTGTTTCCAGCATTGGCAACAATAAAGACGAAGTGAAAAATGCCTTATTTGAAGGCAACTCTGGGATTAGCTTTAGTGAAACCTATGCTGAAATGGGCTTTCGCAGCCATGTGCATGGCGATATCAATATCAATCTGAAAGACAATATCGATCGAAAACTCTATCGTTTTATGGGTGATGCCGCTGGATATTGCTATATGGCAATGAAAGAAGCCATTGCAGATGCTAACTTAGAAGACTCTCAGACTTCAAATGAACGAACAGGCATTATTGTCGGTTCAGGCGGTGCTTCAACGGAAAATACAGTCTTGGCAGCGGACACGATGCGCGAAAAAGGCATACGAAGAGTTGGTCCTTACATGGTCACTAAAACCATGGGAAGCACCACATCTGCCTGCTTATCCACAGCCTTTAAAATAAAAGGCGTCAACTATTCAATTAGCTCAGCCTGCTCCACCAGTGCGCATTGTATTGGCAATGCGTATGAGTTAATTCAAATGGGCAAGCAAGATGTCATATTTGCTGGTGGTGCTGAAGAATTGCACTGGACACAGTCTGTCCTTTTTGACGGCATGGGCGCGCTTTCTTCAAAATATAATGATACCCCTGAAATTGCTTCTCGCGCTTACGATGCGGATCGAGACGGTTTTGTCATTTCTGGCGGTGGTGGCGTATTGGTACTTGAAGAATTAGAGCATGCGAAACAACGTGGCGCGACGATTTATGCTGAACTGGTCGGTTACGGTGCGACATCCGATGGATATGACATGGTACAACCTTCAGGTGAAGGTGCAGCAAGATGTATGAAACAAGCGCTGCAGAGCGTTGAAGGCGACGTTGATTACATTAATGCCCACGGCACAAGTACACCCGTTGGCGATACGAAGGAACTCGAAGCAGTAAGACAAGTCTTTGGAAATGAAATTCCGCCCATCAGCTCAACAAAATCGTTAACTGGTCATGCGCTCGGTGCAGCGGGTGTTAACGAAGCAATTTACACCTTATTGATGCAGCAAAATAAATTCATCACCGCTTCTGCCAACATTCAAACACTCGACCCAGAAGCGCAAGGTATGTCGATAGTACAACAACGCGTCGACAACGCTGATCTAAACGTCGTTATGTCAAATAGTTTTGGTTTTGGCGGCACAAACTGCAGTCTGGTTTTTCAAAAATATACCAGCTAAGGAATCTACGTGGCAAAATTTTTTGATGAATTAAACCAAAAACATATTGAATTTATTCATCAACAGAAAATTTTTTTCACTGCCAGCGCTGCTAGTGAAGGCACTATCAATTTATCCCCTAAAGGTATGGATACCTTTACTGTAATAGACAACAACACAGTTGCCTATCTCGATCTCACCGGTAGCGGCAACGAAACGGCTGCGCATTTACATCAAAACCCAAGACTCACCATCATGATGTGCAGCTTCGCTAAACAGCCGCTTATTTTTCGCATGTATGGTAAAGGCTCTGTCATCAATCAATATCATCACGATTGGAACAACTGGGAATCTCGTTTTCCCAAAATCCCAGGCACTCGTCAAATTATTGTTTTACGCATAAATAAAGTACAAACTTCCTGTGGTTATGCTGTACCCACCGCAGAGAACTTTCAAGAACGCGACACACTGCGTAAATGGGCAATAAAAAAAGGTGACGAAGGTGTTGAGCAATATTGGAAAGATAAAAATACAGAAAGCTTAGATGGCTACCCTACTTTTATTTTAGATAACCCAGACAATACGGTTTCCTGAGACTACAACCGTTTGTTTAGGCGAGAAGCCATATCTACATCTTCATTTAATACAGGAGATTTAAATGAACGTATTTCTAAGCTGCCTAACCCTATTAGAGCATACGATAAAAGAACATATGAAAGTATTAAACCAACAATTAGTTTTGCAGCAATTTATTTATAATAAAGTAAATTTTGGTTACAAATTATGGAATTAGTTTGGGGAATTTTCCTCACTGTTCTTACCCTCATTGCTTGGATAGGACAGTTCATCTATGCTATTTCACCCTCACTCGGTGCAAAAATTGGCGTAGGCGAAGCAGAAGTTAATGTACATCCTGTTTTTTATATTGACGCGCGCGGTGAAGCAATCTGGGATGGCATGATAATCTGGACACTGCCAATCGCAGGTGTGTTACTCATATTCAACAATCCTTATTGGGCGTATTTTGGTTTAGTCGGCGGAGGAATCTATCTTTATTTTACCGGTCGAAACATAACGACACGATTAATGATGCGGCGTAACAACATTGCCATTGGTACCGAAAAAAATATAAAACTTGGCAATTTATTTATCCTACTTTGGGGTTTAGCTGCAATAATCACAATTCTAATGGCCCTAAATGTTTTACTTAATCCTGTTTTTTAATAACGTTATCAATTAGAAATTATTATCTTATAAAACAAGACCTATTAAAAATGGAATATCAATAGGTCTGCCTGCTTAATTAATATGTAAATTTCAAACTTCTATTCTTTGTCGATTCCTTAAAAAAATCAATAAAAATGCAATAAGAAGCCAGGGCCCCAGTGAACCACCAGCGCTAGTGCCACTACTACCTGCGATCGTTATTGTGTAACTTGCTGCAGGCGATGGTGTTGAGGTTGCATTCGCTCTCACGGTAAATTGAATTATCTCTGTTTGTCCGCCAGAGTTACTATTGGGAGTGTAAGTAAAAGCACCTGAATTACATGAAGTCTGATTAACACAACTTGGAGAATTCCAAGCAAATACCCCATTTGTTGGCTGACCGGAAAGTTGGTATACCGTGGCAGCGCTCGTGCTCGAAGAAGTAAAATTTCCAACAAACGGCGTACCTACAGTTGCCTGACCAGTTCCTGAGTTAGCAAATATGCTTCCTGCTGCTGCACTAGTCAAGCTTACAGGTTTAACAATTGGGGCATTAGCTCCTGCATTTAATGTAAATCTAATTTGTTGCAATGTTGCGGGCAATGTAGCTGGCATTCTAAACGACAAAGATAAATTAACTGGCGTATTCACTGATAAAGTGGGAATTTGACAACTAATCTCCGTTAAATTTAGGTTGCAATTAGCGGGAAGCGATATTGCTTGTGCACCGGTTGGAATATTAACACCTGAAAGACTGACGTTCGATAATGTCGTTTGAGATTGATTAGTAATCGACAAATTAAAAGTAATATCTTGGCCCGCAGAAACACTCAAGGTTGCTGGAGTAACTGTAAAATTAACACCTCCTGCGTTAGTTCCTGACAAATTAATCGGTGCACTGGTTGCTGTGCTTAAGCCATTGCCATTACGTGCATTGAAGGTAATGGGTGTCGTGGGTACCGCAGCCGTGGTGGGTAATTTCACCACGATAGTTTTCGTTAAAGCGACATTTGGCGCAAGATTACTGAAGTTGCAATTGATTTGTGTGGCAACCGTGCATTCAAAAGCGGAACCAATCCCAGCAGCAGTACCCGACGAAAAGCCCCCCGCCGTCACATTGACGGTTGGCATGCTTACGTTGGTTAAGTTAGTCAATCTCAGGGTAAAACTAACCTCACTCCCAATCGTGACAGAAGTTGACGATGGCGTAACCGTCAGTGATAAGCCGTTTTGCGCACCTTGTCCCGTGCCACTTAAATTTATGGGTGTGCTGCTCGCTGTGCTCAAACCATTGGGCGTACTTGCATTAAAGGTAATCGGTGTTGTGGGCACCGCAATTCCAGTTGGCAATCTAACAATGATCGTTTTTGTTAACGCAACATTTGGCGCGAGATTACTGAAACTGCAACTGATCTGGGTTGAAACATTGCATTCCGCAGCCGAACCGTTACCTGCAAAAGTTCGAGAAGGAAACCCACCCGCGGTTACATTGACAGTTGGCATGGTCGTAGTCGTTAGGTTGGTGATGCGCAGGGTAAAACTGACTTGACCACCCACCACTGCGGTCGTTGGTGAGGAGGTTACCGTCAGTGATAACCCATTTTGTTGACCAACATCGCCAATTAAACTAATGGGGGTGCTACTCGCCGTGCTTAATCCATTAGGCGTGCTCGCATTAAAGGTGATGGGTGTCGAGGGTACTGCAGCGGTGGTAGGTAATTGCACCACGATAGTTTTCGTGAAGACGATGTTTGGTGCAAGGTTGCTGAAGTTGCAATTGATTTGCGTGGAAACCGTGCATTCTGGAGCAGATCCAATTCCAGCGGCAGTGCCTGACGCAAAGGACCCCGCTGTCACAGTGACAGTTGGCATGGTTAAGTTAGTTAAATTAGTCAAACTCAGGGTAAAACTGACCTGACCCCCAATCGTGACAGAAGTTGGCGATGGCGTAACCGTCAGTGATAAGCCGTTTTGTGCACCTTGTCCCGTGCCGCTTAAATTTATGGGTGTGCTGCTCGCTGTGCTCAAACCATTGGGCGTACTTGCATTAAAGGTAATCGGTGTCGTGGGCACCGCAATTCCAGTTGGCAATCTAACAATGATCGTTTTTGTTAACGCAACATTTGGCGCAAGATTACTGAAACTGCAACTGATCTGCGTTGAAACGTTGCATTCCGCAGCGGAACCAATGCCTGAGAAAGTACCGGAGGGAAATCCACCCGCGGTCACATTGACGGTTGGCATAATGGTATTTGATAAGTTGGTGATACGCAGGGTAAAACTGACTTGACCGCCTACCACTGCGGTCGTTGGCGAGGGAGTTACCGTCAGTGATAGGCCATTTTGCTGACCAACACCGCCACTTAAACTAATGGGGGCAGTACTCGCCGTGCTTAACCCATTAGGTGTGCTTGCATTAAAGGTGATGGGTGTCGTAGGCACCGCAGCGGTGGTAGGTAATTTCACCACGATAGTTTTCGTAAAGACGATGTTTGGTGCAAGGTTGCTGAAGTTGCAATTGATTTGCGTGGAAACCGTGCATTCAAAAGCAGATCCAATGCCAGCGGCAGTGCCTGACGCAAAGGATCCCGCCGTCACATTAACAGTTGGCATGGTTACACTGGTTAAATTCATCAAACTCAGGGTAAAACTGACTTGACCACCAATCGTGACGGAAGTTGGTGATGGCGTAACCGTCAACGATAAGCCATTTTGCGTGCCCTGTCCTGCACCACCTATATTGATAGGCAAACTTGTACCAGAAAGCTGCTGCCCAGTTATTGGCGATACACCACTGGCATTAAATGTAAGAGATGAGCCTGCACCTAGTGGGCTTGGCATCGTAAAAGTAAGTACTTTAGTCAGCGGCACACCCGGAGCTAAGTTATTTAAAGTGCAATTTATTTGAGTGGACGATAAACTACATTCTGGTACATTGAAGCTCGTCATAACAGCCCCAACTGGCAAGGAATTGCCTAAAACTGTGATGTTATTTAATATATTTTGTGTATTGTTTGTTACTGTTAAGGTTACACTCAGCTGACCACCCGGTTGTACAGTCATCGGATTTGCCGTTGCCATTACCGATAAACCGTTTGGCACACCACCAACCGCGTTATTAAAAGAAAACAACCCATCATCGCCACCCACAAAAACAGATCCATTGTAGGTTTCAATCGTATTCAAAGTATTACCTGTCAATTGACTCTGAAGTGACGTATCCAGCTTACTCCAATTTAAACCTTCGTTTTGACTTTGATAAACTTCATATCTCGGTTGATTAGAATTAAATCCCGATTCAGTTTTGATTCCATACAAAGTTTTGAGTCCGTTAACACTATCAATTGCAATACGATGGAATATCTCAGATGGATTTACCACAGTCCAGGATATTCCTGAATTTGTGGATTTATAAAAACCTTTTACTCCGCCTTGGAAACCACTCGCATAGAGCGTACTATCCAGTGTGGTATCAATAATGAAATCGGAAATAACTGCGCCAACTCCAGCAGGTAAACCAGAATTTGAATCAATGAAGTTCGCTCCACCATCATTAGACTTCATAATCCGGGAATCCGTTGTCAGAATATACAGAATGTTAGCATTGTTTGGATTTACGATCAGTTTCTGAATATTAATCGAACTGACACTTGTTTTTTGCCAAACAATCTGTTGAGAAGGCACTGTAAGTGATGCTGAATAGAGTCCAGATGCACTTGTAACGCCATCATAAACAACTGCATATAATTTTCTCACCGTGCCCTGTAATTTTGTCACAACCACTTGAGAAACATTTTGCTTTAAAAAAGTGCCTGGCAATTGGGGGTTTGAAATTTGCGCCTCAGTAAATATATTACCGCCATCGATAGAGCGATAAATCCCTTCATTGGCAAAAGCAACTAAAATAAAACTAGATGAAAAAGAGTTATCTGGCGCCACAGATAACGAACGTACGGGTTTATTGGTAATTGGTATTCCTTGAAGGCTTGTCGGGCTAACCTGAGTCCAGCTCTGGCCATTATTTTGACTACGATATAAACCTGCGATAGAAGTATTGTTTTGAGTAAAAGCTAATCCCGCCCACATATTTTGCGGCTGCCCTGGATCAATGGCTATGGAACTAACTTTTGCGGCAGGAAGATTCGGAAGTTTCTGCCACTGAGCATGTGCTGGAACGTTAAATACAAATAGCAGAACTAGAAGTTGGGTAAAAAAAGTCAGTGTAAACCTAACGTTAGTTACTGCAAGCGGATAAAGCGCGCGCTTTTTCATCGGTAGATCTCCCCAAAATCCCCCTAAATTTTATTATATTAGTGGGGAATATTTATTTTTAATCTTTTATAGTAGGAGTACTACCTTAATGCAAAATGATTTTTATATGTATATTTATTAAGGTAAACAGCTCGTTTTGTTTTAATTTTGAGCTAAACGAGAAATACATGCGTTTGATTGAAAATCAATCAAAAAAACCCATAAAATCGAAACTTTTAACCTGAATAATAAATAAATTATAATAGTGATTAATATTTATACTGAATAAAATCTATTAAGCACCTGATAAACTTAACATCACTACTCAGGTTAAAATATCAACTCCACTTTTAATCCTGGCCTGTTATCACTTAAAACTAATTTTGCATCATGCAGTGTCATAACGGCTTTCACCAAACTAAGACCTAGTCCGTTACCAGGACTGCTGCGGGCACCATCTAAACGTTGAAAACGCTCCAGTACTCGCTCCCTATCTTGCTCCGCAATGCCAAGGCCATTATCCATCACGCGAATTATCGGATGATTATCAATATCATCCAGTTCAAGTGTGATCTTCCCACCCACTGGTGTATATTTGATGGCATTCTCTATTAAATTACTTACTGCCTGAGCGAGAAGTCCTTTATTTCCAATCACTTCAATTGAAGATGAAGAAGAGCAAATAAATTTTTGGCCTTTTTCTTCGGCGATGACTTCATAAAGTTCAGCTAAATGTATCAGTAAATCTTCCAAATTTATTGTTTGCCAATCTTTACCACGAACACCGGCTTCAGCTTGTGCGATACTGAGCAGTGAATTGAATGTATTTAGCAGTTCATCACAATCATCTACCGTCTGTTCCATCACATTCTTGTATTCCTCTTCGCTACGGGATTGCAACAAAGTGACTTCAAGCCTGCTACGCATGCGACTCAACGGGCTACGCAGATCATGCGCTATGTTATCGGTAACTTGCCGCATTCCAGAAAGCAAACGTTCAATTCTTTCCAACATTACATTCAATTTCAATGTTAGCGCCTGAAATTCATCATCAGTTTCCGGCACATTGATTAATTGTTTAAAATTTGTAGCGACTGATTGGTCCATACCCTCATTAATTTTATTTATTCGGTCTAAAACCAGTCTCCCCATATATGTTCCAATTATCAAAGCCAAGAATAAAGTGACTAATACAGAATAGAAAATAGCAGACAATGTATGCTCACGTAATTCATAAAGAGAACTACTCTCCTGAGCAACTATTAAATACATATCATTGGATAGTTTCTTATGTGCAATGCGTAGTATGGCGTCTTCTTTTCCACCTTCCGCCTCCGTTTCGGTATAATGAATTTTTTCATCATCCTCCAATGCATTTTTTATTAATAAAGCGAGGTTTTGGTTACCCGAAATATAGTTTCCATCCCCATTAAGCAGTGCATAAAAATGCCCTAAATGTTCGCCATATCTTTCTCTATCATTCACTCGTACCATGAGTTGTGCATTGTCTTGTGTATGATGGTGAATTTCTAATTCATCCATTTCATGCAATAACTCTAGATCTGTTTGAGTTTCAATTTCGGCAAATGTAATGTAGTAAACTAAAGTAATCGCAATTGTAAAAATTAATACAAAAATTGCAGCAAAGCTTAGTGATAAACGGAAAACGGTAGTATTAATGAGTTTCACGAAGACTGTATCCTGCGCCCCGAATGGTATGCAACAGATTTTTTTCAAACCCTTTGTCGATTTTATTTCTCAATCGACTGATATGTACATCAATGACGTTAGTTTGTGGGTCAAAGTTATAATCCCACACTTGCTCGAGCAACATTGTTCGAGAAACCACTTGCCCAGTATGTCTGAGTAGATATTCTAACAAACGGAATTCCCTCGGTTGCAGATTTATTGTCTTGCCACCGCGAGTCACCTTGTGGCGTAATAAATCCATTGTTAAATCAGCCAACTCCAGTTTGTTGCTACTAACTTCAGGTTTACTACGTCTTCCGAGAGCTTCAACCCTGGCCAATAGCTCCGAAAATGCATAGGGTTTAGTGAGATAATCATCACCCCCAGCTTTCAGCCCTTCAACACGATCATCAACTTCGCCCAAAGCACTAAGGATTAAAACAGGCGTAGTTATATCTGCTGCCCTCAATGCTGAAATAATCGAAAGGCCATTTCGTTCTGGAAGCATTCGATCAATGACCATAATGTCAAAATCGCCCGTTAAAGCTTGGCCTAACCCACTTTTACCATCCGCAGCATGCTCAACCAAATGACCACTTTCTGTTAGTCCTTTGACCATATACGAAGCCGCATCTTTGTCATCTTCAATTATCAATATATGCATGCATCAAATCATAGCTCAAATTAAACCCCAGAAACATTAACAATTTGTAATGAAATAGCAAACTAGACGAAATCCCCCTGCCCCATAATTTACTCAAACGGACAAAACATTCGTTTCATTAAATCATATATTTCAAATGGAGAAACCTAATGCAGCATAAAAAGTGGAGCCTACCAACACGAATATTACATCTTGGACTCGTTTTGACCGTTAGTGCTCAATTGTTTATTAGCCTAATTATGGAAGAACCAGATGAAGTTAGCAGCGGTATTTCTCATTTGGCATTTAATGCTCATGAAATAATCGGTTTATTCGCATTATTAATCGTATTTTTGCATTGGGGCTGGTCTGTTTTTACCCCATCCTCAGAAGGCACGAAACATCTGCTGCCCTGGACAGGCACAGCACGCGATCAAGTCCTAAATGACCTAAAGAGAGTATTTCGCGGCAAATTCCCTTCACTAAATAAACACGGTGGTTTGATTGGATTGATTCATGGACTGGGATTGCTTGCTGTTACAGGCATCGCCGCCACAGGTGGTGTTCTTTACTTTATCTATCCAGAAACTGGAGAACCAGGTTGGATTGCAGAAGCCTATACAGAAATCCATGAATTTTTAGCGACTTTGGTTTGGATTTACTGGATAGGACATGTCGGCATGGCAATCTTGCATGAGGTGAATGGCCGCAGACAAATAGTCAACATGTTTTTTATGGACAAAACAAAAAAAACATTTTGTTACACAAGTAAGACGTCGAATTAACGTAATTTGATTTAATGAATGAATGATTTATCTAAATTTAAATTTTAATTGAAATGAAGAAGGAACTACGATGAAAACTTTAAAGAAAAACTCAGTACTATCCCTAGCTGTTCTATCTGCACTTGGTTTAAGTGCGTGCAATATTGAATTAAGTATGAATGAAGCGACTGCTGATTTAGTTAATAAAACCAGTACAGGTGTTATTACATCTCTGAAAGAATTTCAAGTTAATGGTGTCACTTATGATACTAACAATGCACAAGTACTTAGCGACAATCAACAAGTGGATAGTTCAAACTTAAAAGAAGGAATGATCGTTTCAGTTACAGGCACTGAAAGCTCTGACGGAACGGGAAAAGCTGTAATTATAGAGTACGAAGATGTAACTGAAGGTGAAGTCCTTTCCAACTCGACTAGTGTCAATAGCAAGCTTGATGTAATGGGACAAACTGTGCATGTTGATAATGATACTATCTTTGAAAGCAATGATGACTCAGTAAATACCATGGATGACATAAATCCGGGTAATATCATCGAAGTGAGTGGTCATTCATCAGGTGACGGAGAAATTTGGGCAACGCGAATCGAAGTGAAAAAAGCAGATATGGAATCAGGTGATGAAATTGAAGTTAAAGGTAATATTCAAAATTTAACAGAAACCACTTTCGAGATCGGTAACCTAACGGTGAACTATGAAAATGCACGCTTGGACGATGATTTTAATGGTCAACTAATTGAAAACATGTATGTGGAAGCATCGAGCATACAAAGTTTAAACGATGTTAATTATATGCTTGCTAATTTTGTAGAACTAAAAAGTCACGGTGAGATAGAAATTAAGCACAGTAACAATGATCAAGAAGTTGAAGTTAAAGGACTTATCACGGAAATTGTAAATAATAATAAAATCAAAGTTAACGGCGCTAGTATAATGCTGAATGCTCAGACCCGCTTTGAAAATGGTATCGCAACTCAACTCAGAACAGGAAATATGGTAGAAGCAGAAGGATACATTGATTCTAATGGAGAATTTCAAGCAACTAAAATTGAATTTGAAAATGAATCAGACGGTTCAAGCGATGACGAACGGGGCGACGATGACAGTTCCAGTGATGATGATCGGGACGACGATGACAATTCCAGTGATGATGATCGGGACAACGATGACAATTCCAGTGATGATGATCGGGACGACGATGATGAGCACAATGATAATTTAGACGACAATAGTTAAACCATAAATAACAAACCATGGAAAACAAACCGAAGCATAATTTATTATGTTTCGGTTTCGGCACAGATAATACCTTTAAAGCTTCCGTAAACACCTGACAACGAAAAATCAAAATTACAATTATGGTCAGAATTCGATAACACTATTCCCATAAAATATAATCCAATTTACACAACTGGCGTAAAATATTGTTTTAATAAGATAAAATTATCCAAAAATTAGTTATAAATCACGTTTTATACTCCAGTTTTAGGACGTTATACCGAAACATTAAAGATATATTTAAAATCTGGTTAATGGAAATAGTGAGTAATCAAGATACTACAGCGATTCGTTTGCAATTATCATTTGTTGTGATGATTTTGCTAATTTTATTAATTGCCAGTATTGGTGTTCAAAATGTTGCCACAATTAACAATCACCTCACAACAGTTAGCGAAAATATTCAAAAAAAATTATCTCTAGCAACAAAGATGCGCAACAATGCCCATGAACAAACTATCAGTTTGCAAGTTATGGTACTCACCAATGATCCCATTCTTCGTGATGAATACTGGATGAAATTTAATAAGCTAGACACTCAATTTTCTCAAGCACGGACGAAGTTACTTGAAATTATTTCGACTGAAACCGAAAGAAATATTCTTGAGAAACAAAAAGAAATTACACTTAGAATTGCCCCAAAACAGTTACAGATAGCTGAACTCGCTATGTTGAAAAAATTAAAACAAGCCAATAAATTACTCATTAAAGAAGCTTTACCCATGCAAAGCGAAGTAATTGATATTGTGGATGAACTTTATGCATTCTATGATCAGCAAATGGCGAAGGAAACTCAACTAGCACAAGAGAAATATGATGATGTTTTCCAAATAAGTTGGATTGCAGGAATCTTGGCAGTATTGTTTGCACTGATAACGGCAGCATGGATTACTCGACGAATTAAGAAATATCAAACTAATCTACAAAGTCTAAATAGCAATTTAGAGTATATGGTTGAGATCCAAACAAACGAATTGTCACTTTCAGAAAAAAGACAACGAAATATCGTGGAAAATGCAATCGAGGGAATTATTGCCTTAGATAAAAACGGCATCATAAAAAGTGTAAATCCCGCTGTAAAACGAATATTTGATTTTACCAGCAAAGAATTAGTTGGTGTGAGTATTAATAAACTAATTTTTGAAAACGAAAGCAATTCATTAATAAATAACCAAGCAGAAACCAATGAATGCAATATTGACAAATTGGTTGGCAGGGAAGTTGAAAGATATGGACAAAAGAAAGATGGTACACGACTTCCCGTATTATTAGGAATTAGCCGAAACGCTTCAGATAGAAGTTTCCATTATTCCTGTTTTATTCGAGATATCACTGAACAAAAACGTATTGAAAAGCTGAAGAATGAGTTTGTTTCGACAGTAAGTCACGAATTACGTACACCTCTAACATCCATACGAGGCTCTCTCGGCTTGGTCATTGGCGGAGCCTTAGGGGAAGTACCAAATAAAATTTTTGATTTGCTTAAATTAGCTGACAATAATGTGCATCGACTACTTTCAATTATAAATGATATTTTAGATATCCAAAAAATAGAATCAGGCATGATGGATTTTTCGTTAAAACCTGTTAACTTACAATCTATAATCGAACAGGCTATACGAGACAACATTGGTTATGCTAATCAATTTAACATTAGCTTGATCATAGAAAACGAATTAGGCTCAACTTTTGTCATGGCCGATGAAGCCAGAATATCACAAGTACTTGCAAATTTATTATCTAATGCCATTAAATTTTCCCCATCCGGCGAAACTGTCACTTTAAAACTTGAACGTAAAAATGAATTCCATCGCCTCTGGGTTATTGATAATGGCGAAGGCATCTCAAAAGAATTTCAAGAAAAACTTTTTGATAAATTCACCCAAGAAGACGGATCTTCTACTCGTAATAAAGGGGGAACGGGGTTAGGCTTGCCCATTGTGAAAATGATTTTAGAAAATCACCATAGTGATTTAAAATATATTACTAAAGATGGTCGAGGAACAAAATTCTACTTTGATTTACTTGCTATTGAAGATGATATAGTTTTAAAAACTGGTACTGCGTAGTATCCGTCTCAATTTGAGTGGGTAATGAATTATTGCTATATCACCCTGCAATTTGATTATTCTTAATCCGTAAGAAAAATATTAAATTGCGAGTTAACTCACAGAGTCAATATTTTCTGTAATGTGTCCGATAACTCAATACTTATTGAAGACAATATGTAATCAATTAGCACAAATTCAGGGGTTATTTAAGTAACACCAGAACAAGAAATTTAATTTTCCACAAAATTACACTATGGTTTTTTGCCACAAAATCTCAACAATGCTTTCCTTGATATTTCGGCAATCAACAAGTCATATCGCCAAATTGTGGAAGATTAATACAACATGACAACAATAATATGTTCGTCTACACTTGTGACGTCACCAGATATGGTGTGACCTCAGCACTTCTTGCAGCCAGAATCAATACATATGTCACAACGCATTTAGAAAAAGATATCGAACCCTGTGAATTAATCAAAAATTTGAATGAATACTTGTGTAAATAATATCTAACACTGGGACATTCACGTGTTTTGAATGCTTGCATATACCCCACAAGATTAAAGAATCACCTTTGGAGGA
>Ga0316207_10000519_pt1 | contig 60412 bp, 51 predicted proteins | sample 6weekpyrite_MG_FD_204943 | JGI IMG/M metagenome (GOLD analysis project Ga0316207, IMG submission 204943) | Microbial mat bacterial communities from mineral coupon in-situ incubated in ocean water Damariscotta River, Maine, United States -... | ecosystem: Environmental > Aquatic > Marine >...
CAGGCAGTACAAATACAACTCAGGCAATACCGCAGGATACAAGCAAAGTAGAATCAACTACCAAGGATTCTACCATGATGGAGAAAGCGGGCACGAAAGTGAAGGAAGTGACCGAGGCAGCGGGTGACTATGCGGCACAAGGAAAAGAAGTTGTGGTCGATAAGGCCAAGGTAGCCGGAGAAGTGATAAAGGACAAATCAGTTGAGCTGAAAGAAACGGCCAAGGAAAAAGCAACTGAACTAATGGGTGATAAAATGATGTCCAAGTAATGCCGGGTAGTCTGTAGCCCAGTGCCAGGCCATGGATGCCAGGAATAAACCGGTGGAAGTTCAGAGAACAATTGTTAAGAATATTAGCAACAATTGTTCTCTGACCAGGATTTTCTGAGATTGATTATTGGCAACAGGCGTCCCGGTTAAAGGCTAATAAATACAATAATTTATCGATTTTAAATGACTCTACAAACCAGACGGTCGCACATTCGACGTGCTGCTTTGCTACGAAGAATGTTGGAGCTTGCGACGACGGCCCCGATGGGGTGAGGGCTTTAGGCCGATTTCATTCCCTATAAAGTAGCTTGTTTGATCCAAATGCCAAAGCAGGATATCATTTTCTCTTAAGGAAGCAGTGATTAATAAGGGATTGATCCAACCACATGCTAGAAACCTTCTAGTAGGCACTCCCAGATAGTTAATTAATTTTATTTGTCAAAATAGCCACATAATATTTATATGGAGAAAATGATGCTAGGGAAGCAATATATAGTAAGACAAGGCGATACTTTATGGGATATATCGGCCAAAGAGTTGGGTGATCCACTCAAATGGCCAGAATTGTTTGAGCATAATAATCAAAACAAAGTTGCAGCCAATACAGGGATGAAAATAGCTGACCCTGATCTTATCTTTGTTGGTCAAAAGCTCTATATTCCTGGAGAGTCACCTGTAAATAAGCGGCCTATACAACAAAAGCCACCAAAGCCAAATACAGCAAAAAAGAAAGCCTTTAAGAAGGTATCTAGCATACCGTTTAAATATAATCTCAATGATTTGCCGCCACAAATAATTGTATCGCCGCTTTATACGGCCACAGTTTCTTTAAAAGGTTTTGTTACGATTCAATCAACTAAAGCAATTGATTTTGTAACACTCAATCAGAAAGGTTTCGAGCTGGCAATAAAGAAAGAAACGGATGTCATATTAGGTAAATTAGTGTCAGAAACACAGCTAGGGTTTAATTCGAGTACAAATGAATTAACATTTGAATGTGGAATAACAGCCCATTCGAAGGTTGCCTATGTACCATCAACCAAGCTTTCAGCGGGAGTATCCTCAAATACAGGATTGCCAGTTTTAAAGGGTAGTATTATTGCTAACAGCATAAAAGGAAAAATTAACAAACATGTTTATAGTACATCTGACTTAATGATTGAGATTGAAATTTCGCAAAATCTTGCTGCGAATTCACCTGAAGCTGTGCCAGTAGCAAAACCTATGCCTGTAGAGGAAGGTAGGTCTGGATGGGACTATTTGCTTGGTGGGGCTTTGATCGTAGGTGCAGGTCTTCTGATTGCAGGCACTATTGCAGAAGATGTGTTGACATTTGGCGCAGGTATTGCAGATGATGCGCCAAGCTTTGCTGCCGCAGCTGTGATGTTTACTGCAGGAACAGTTATGTTTAAAACTGTAAATACTGGAACAGCGATAAAAATCGAATAGATGATTTTGGAAAATAAAAAAATAAGATATGGGGTTAAATTATTAATACTGCTTTCGGCTTTTTATATTTACATGGATGGTGTAAGAATTTGGAATGCATCTTCAAGTAATGCCGAAGCTAGTATTGATAATGTTAGTCTGGTTAAAAAGAAAGAGTTTTTAGAAAGGAATTATGGTGTAAAAGTTATAACATCAGCAGGGACTGAGGCTATTCCAGATTTTTGGCAACTACCACCTTCAAGTGGTAAGGCTATGCCTGCAAAACCACGTGCTATAAAACATATGCTGCTCGCAATCGAACATGCATTAAAGTTATACCCAATAGAAATAATTAAAAATAATATTAAGTCAATTTACGTATTCGATCATCTGGAATTTTATGGTTTACGATATGCTGGCTCAGTATTTGGGGATTCTTTATATTTTGTCTCAAATGGGAGTAGTGTCATGAATATTCGATATCTTGAAACATTATTTCACCATGAATTTAGTTCTATATTATTCAGGAAATATAATTTTCCAAAGGATAAATGGATCGAGAATAACCCTGTAAATTTTTCTTACGCGAAGTCTAAAAAACAGGTGTTAAATTCGATAAAAAACTATAGTAATGTAAATGGTAACGAAGAGCTTTATAAAGCTGGTTTTCTGGCCAAATATGGACAAACCTCCATAGAAGAAGACTTTAACCTATATTCTGAAACTGCTTTTTCTGAGCCTGGCAGGTTAAAACAACTGTCAGAAAAATACCCTGCAATTCGTATAAAGATGGAAATTATCAAGCAATTTTACCTTGGTATATCGGTAAAATTTTCTAAAGTATTGGGCCAATTGTAGCCATATTTAGAGTGGTCAATTCATGTTGTTGATAAAAGTCCATTGTCTGTGATGGGGTATCGCGTAGGTAAAAGCGGATATTTCCCTAAGGATCATAGAAATGTAATATCTAGGGCTTTTGATAGTGATATACCAGATATAAACCTCCCCACTTTAGTGCCAGTCAAAACTAGAGCTTTTAAGTTTGTGAGAGAGCCCCATTGTTAGCACCTGCAAACCAGAGATTTTCTGTATTTCATTTTTCTATCATGTGTAGATGATGGGAAATAAAAGCTGATCAAATTTTGACCACACTATGCCAAAACATGACAAAAGCTGACCAAATATGGTCAGCTTTTTATTTTGAGAAAATTACAACTTATTGATTTAAAGAGTAATACAACTTTTATTTAGTGGAGGCGGCGGGACGGCTGTTCCATATTTTTCAATATGGGCCGGACTATTCCTTCACCTGCATAATGCAGGGGAGGGGGGAATCGGCACTTAGAATCTCCTTCAGAGCTTCATTAAGTGTACCCTACACCTCCGGTGTCAGGGCAACCCGCAACGTGGGTTCTCATCCACAACGCCTCCAATAAAACAACGGGGTATACCTTTCGGTATACCCCGTTGTTTTATATTGGTGGAGGCGGCGGGAATCGAACCCGCGTCCGCAAGCTCTCTGCCTTCTGCTCTACATGTTTATCCCAGTCTTTAAGTTTAAATGCACGCTACCCGACGGGCAGGGAAGACGTACATCGATTTCAGTAAGGTTTTAACGAATCCGCCCTGAAAATGCTTCATCGCGATCTTATGTGGGTGACTCCGGTGATCTGAGCGCATAAGCACACATCAGGCCGAAGGCATTAAAACTGGTTATTAAGCAGCTAATGCGTAGTTGTCGTCGTTGGCAACTATAAGTGTTACAGCTGGTTTTGAGAGGTAATCTGTCCCTCTACATGCACATCAGGTTTCGCAACCCACGTCGAAGCCAGGTCGCCCCCATGGGGTAATTATGGGGGTTGTTTGGGGGTTATTCAAGTGTGAAGGTGGTTTGGGTTGGGTGGTATCTTTATGGAAGTAGCTAGGGACTAGGTACTAGGGGCTAGGGAGATCAAAAGATATTGGGGCTAGCTGTGTTTTAAAATTCGGGCTTTTTCGCGTTTCCAGTCCTGGTCTTTCTTTGTGGCGCGTTTGTCGTAGTCTTTTTTGCCTTTACCCAGGCCGATTTCGAGTTTGACCTTGCTCTTTTTCCAGTACAGTGCCATGGCAACCAGGGTGTAGCCCTTGCGGTCTATAGAGCCGACGAGCCAGTCTATTTCTTTTTTGATGCAAGAGTAATTTACGAATACGGTCAGGCTCTGGTTGCCTCAGCCTGGTCGCTCGCTACCTGTCTGAATGCCTGGTGTCTTACAGGTTTTATGACAAGATTTTGATCTGTGTCAGGTGATAGGCTGCCCATGTCGATAAATAAGCATGACCTCACTGCTATAATTGAACTTATATTCATAATGATTTTGCTGCATAAAAAGTATATTGATGCGGCGAGTATGGAGTGTTTATTTGCTATGAATATGCGATACAGCGTCTACGGGTTGCAAGTTATCACCAGTATGCTGGTAGGTGCAGTAGCGGATGTTGGCTATTTGGCCATTGTCAACATAACGACAGACATGGCTTCTGCCGATGTTAAACATAAGGGTAATATTATTCGAATCGAGCACGAGCAGGATAAGAATGCCCTGATTGATCCGGGCTATACCCAGACTTCACGCCCACACTCTCCTTATTGTATAAATGCCATGCGGCTTGCGGAAGGCGTATTGACCTTCGATGGTAATGCCTCAAAAGAAATAACAGGTATTTCAGGTGTGTAGGGTTTAAATAGTATTGTATATGCCGGTCACCACAGTGAGGTCATGTTCCGATAACGTTACAGGGCGTTGGTTAATGAAATATAAATTATTGACTTTAAAGCTGTTTGTTTGGGTTGCATGTTTATTATTCAATCCGGTTTATGCTGATCCAGGCAGGGAGCTGTTGCAAAAAAAAATGCATGAATATTCTGAAAATATCAAACGGGATCCGAATGATAAACAAAGTCTGATTAAGCGGGCTGATATTTATATGGAAATCAGGGATTTCAAACATGCCGATGCTGACTATTCTGCTGTTATCAAGATTGACCCGGGGCAGGGCAAGGCATGGTTATCGCGGGGGATGGCCCGTTCAAAGATGGGGCTCATTGATGAGGGTATAGCTGATATCAGTGTATATATCCAGCGTCATCCGGCCAGTAGTCTGGCCTATACAAAAAGAGGTGTGCAGTACTTGCGCAAAGGCGATAACCCTATGGCTCTAAACGATTTTTTGAAAGCGTTGGAGCTCGATATAAATAATGCGGAGGCGCATGATGATCTTGGTGTGATTTATGCGCAAAAAAAGGATTTTGTAAAGGCGATGGAGCATTTCAAAAATGCAGTCGCTATCGATCCGAGTTATCACAAGGCTTATCACAATATGGCAATGGTACTGTTTATTACGGGTAATAATACTGATGCGATTAGGAGCATTAATCAGTCGTTGTCACTTAAACCGTATTCGCGTGGTTCCTTGTTATTGAAAAGTACTATTCTGGAGAGCCTCGGTCGTTTCGATGACGCGAAAAAGGCTGGTAATGATGCTGCATTGCATCCCGAAGGTAATTGGTATGAACATGCGCCTGTAAAATAGACGATGCAGGTCATAAATTGACGTCAACAGAGGTCGCTTAAAATGGTTCAGAAAAAATCATACCTTGCATTAAAGTATGTAGCCAGTATTACAGCCCTGTCCTGTACACTTAATTCGCATTCTGTGCATGCCAGTGACAATGTGTTTACGATGAAGGAGTTCGCCAGGGACTACTGGTTACATGGTAAAGTCGGTGAGGGTTTGTGTGGTGCACGCATGAAGCCCGGGATCAAGGAGATGAAGGCTGCTGCGAATAAAGGGAATACAATTGCGGCCTTTCGACTTGGTCAACTTTATGAGGACGGGTCATGGGGTGTTATGCAGGATTTTGACGAGGCGATCCGATGGTATGAGATGGCGGCGCGCGGAAAAAATCATTTTGCCACGCTTAGCCTGGCAACTATATACGAGCTGGGCCGTGGAGCAGAAAAGGATTTAACAAAAGCGTTATACTGGTTCAGGCAGGCACAAGCGCTACAGTACGATGCATTCATTGCAGGTAAAATAAAGAAGCTGGAAAACGAGTTAAAGAAATAGCCTGTTGCTATATCAGGGCGAAATAATTCACAACGTTCGAGTTTATCCGTGTTTCAAAATTCGGGCCTTTTCGCGTTTCCAGTCCTGGTCTTTCTTTGTGGCGCGTTTGTCGTAGTCTTTTTTGCCTTTGCCCAGGCCGATTTCGAGTTTGACCTTGCTCTTTTTCCAGTACAGGGCCATGGCAACCAGGGTGTAGCCCTTGCGGTCTATTGAACCGACGAGTTTGTCTATTTCTTTTCTATGCAAGAGTAATTTACGGATACGTGTAGGCTCCGGGTGGGTGTAGGCGGCAGCGGTGGACAGGGGGGTGATCACCATTCCCGAGATGAAGGCTTCTCCGTGTTTTATAAATACGTAACTTTCGGCAAGCTGTACTTTGCCTTCGCGCAGGCTTTTGACTTCCCAGCCTTGCAGCGACAGCCCGGCCTCGATGCGGTCTTCGATAAAGTAGTCAAATTTGGCCCTTTTGTTCAGCACGATGGTGCTGGACGGTTTGCCGGTTTTTTTTGATTTTTTGTTTGCCATGGCGGGAATTATACAGCGTATCAGCAATTTATGAACTATTGAACTAAGCTGCATGGCACAAATGGCGAATGACGGATGTAGATGACTATGGTAGGGTATTTGACTATTAACAAATAGTTAGAACCTTTCCGGTGGTTTACAAACGGCCGGATCATACACCGGGGATGCTCTGTATGAATAATAATAAAGTCAGAAATGTTTCGTTATTTTTAGTCTTTTTCCTTTTTATTGTTTCCTTGTCGGCGATGGCGGCCGAGACCAATGAAGCGACTCGAACACTGAATGACTGGTTCGGAGAAGTAAATGGTATATTAGTTGGAATCTTCTTTATAGATGTATTCCCAGGAGAGCCCGATATGCCGTTTATGGTTGCCTGGTTGGTGGTAGGGGCTGTTTTCCTGACGGTTCGTATGGGCTTTATCAATTTCAAGATGTTCAGGCATGCTTACCTTATATTACGTGGAAAATACCAGGCGCCTGGGGCCGAAGGTGAGGTGACCTCATTCCAGGCGTTGACTACGGCGCTGTCAGCAACGGTAGGGTTGGGTAATATTGCTGGGGTTGCGATAGCAGTAGGCATCGGTGGGCCTGGAGCAGTATTTTGGATGATTGTTGCCGGTCTGCTGGGTATGACCTCGAAATTTACTGAAGCAACATTAGCACAAATGTACCGTGAAAAGCGTGCTGATGGTCACCTGATGGGCGGCGCGATGGAATACCTGTCACGCGGGTTTGCCGAGAAGGGAATGGCGAAAGTAGGAAAAATACTGGCTATCCTGTTTTGTGTGCTGGCTATTGGCGCCTCGCTGGGAGGTGGTAATGCCTTTCAGGTTAGTCAATCTCTTTCAGCTATACAGCAACAAATCCCGTCTTTGGTCGGAGACCCATGGATATATGGGGTAGTTATGGGGCTCATGGTAGGTGTCGTTATTATCGGCGGCATTCGTCGTATTGCACATACAGCAGAGGCAATTGTTCCTTTGATGGTACTGATTTATCTATTGGCCTGTCTTTGGATAATTATTGGTCATGCGAGTGAAGTGCCTAAGGTAATCGGTTTAATTTTTAGCAAGGCATTTTCATTAGAGGCTGGTTTAGGCGGCTTAATTGGTGTCTTGGTGCAAGGCTTTAAACGAGCAGCGTTTTCCAGTGAGGCTGGCATTGGTTCTGCGGCAATAGCTCATGCGACTGCGCGTGTGAAATATCCTGTCCGTCAGGGCATTGTGGCATTGATGGAACCGTTTATCGATACGGTTGTGATCTGTACCATGACTGCATTGGTAATTTTACTTACTGGTGTTTATGCAGATGCTCAATATACCCCGTTAATAGAAGCTAACAAAGGCGCTGCTTTAACATCAGCTGCTTTTGGAATGGTAATTTCGTGGTTCCCGATAGTGCTTTCAGTATCTGTAGTCTTATTTGCCTACTCTACAATGATCGCATGGTCATATTATGGAGAGCGGTGTTGGACTTACATGTTTGGTGAAAAGTCATCTTTAGCATACCGAATCATATTCGTGATATTTGTAGTTATTGGGTCTATGACTAGCGCTACTAACATTCTGGAATTTAGTGATTTACTTATTCTAGCCATGGCCTTCCCGAACTTTATCGGTCTGTACCTGTTACATGGCAAGGTACGCGAGGCCCTGGCTGAGTATATGTTCCGGCTACGCACAGGAGAGCTGGACCGAGAAGTGGGTCGCAGCAGCGACTGACTTTATCAACCACTATTGGCAAAATAAGACTAATTAAGAGTCCAGTATGACGAGTGAACGTGTATCCCATTTAGGTGAATGGTCAGGTCGACTGCCATTCTTTCTGGCCGCGACAGGTGCCGCGGTTGGTTTGGGTAATATCTGGAAGTTTCCTTATGTCGTCGGTGAAAACGGCGGCGGTGCATTCGTGCTGGTTTACTTGCTGTTTGTCTTTGTGATCGGGTTGCCGATTTTTATGTCGGAGGTGATGCTGGGCCGACGCGGGCGTCAGAGCCCTTATCATTCTATTTATATACTAGCATCTGAAGAACAGCAGTCTCGCAAGTGGGCGAAGTTGGGTGGCCTCATGACCATTGCAGGCTTCCTGATCCTCTCTTACTACAGTGTTGTTGCCGGTCAGGTCATGGCTTATTCAGTCAGGATGGCTTCGGGGTTGTTCGATGGGCTGAGTGCCGATGCGGTGCTCAATATATACAATGTGTTTCGTGCCAACCCGGAAACCTTGCTAGCCTGGCATACCCTGTTCCTGGTGTTGACCTGCATCGTCGTCGCCAGGGGTGTGAGGCATGGGCTTGAAAAAACAGTCAAGGTGATGATCCCGGCTTTGATCGTTATGTTGTTGATACTGATTGCCTATAGCCTCTATAACCATTCGTTTGTTAATGGCGCCAGTTACCTGTTTGATTTTGATTTTCGTAAGCTGGTGTTTGAGCGTGACCTGACAGGCAGCTATGTTGTTGACAGTAACGGTGCCTACCAATTTACCTTCAAGGGTATATTCATGGCCATGGGTCATGCTTTTTTTACACTGGGGCTCAGCATCGGCGCTATGATGATCTATGGCGCTTACCTTGACAGAAATGTATCCATATCCAAACTGGCCATTTCGGTGGCTGTTGCCGACACAGTCATTGCGTTACTCGCCGGGCTGGCCATCTTTCCGATCGTATTTTCGTATGGTCTTTCAGCGGCACAAGGGCCCGGTCTTGTATTTACCACCTTGCCGATTGCCTTCGGTTCGATGAATTTTGGCAATGTTATTGGTGGCTTGTTTTTCCTGACCTTATTTTTTGCTGCGCTGACATCGGCCATCGCCTTGCTGGAGCCCTCGGTTACCTGGCTGATAGAAAGGAGCAAAATGACACGTGTGCAGGCGGTTGTCTGGGCAGGCATTGGCTGCTGGTTATTGGGTGTGGTGACGGTATTTGCGGTCTCCGGTACCAGTCTCAGGGATATTAATTATGCCATCGCGGATATCTTCCATATTGGTGACCTTGATCTGTCACACCGGATCTACAATTTGAACGGATTCCAGGTTATTGACAGCATCGTCACGCTGGTCATATTGCCTGCGGGTGGTTTACTGGTGGCCGTGTTTGCGGGCTGGATGATGAACACCACCAGCACCATGGATGAACTGAACATTAAAAAGCAGTTTTTATATAAAACCTGGCAATTTGTTATTCGCTATGTGTCACCTCTACTGGTATTCGTCATTTTTGTCGCAGGTTTGGTAGAATGGGTAAATAAATACGTACTTTACCAACCCGTCCTGTAGTACTGGAGTCGTTGTGACAACAATTCATAGGCATGCGCTGACCCCTTTCAGCGCAGAAAAGATGTTTGCTCTTGTCGATGATATAGAGTCTTACCCCGATTTTTTGCAATGGTGCAGGTCTGCAACCGTGGTTTCTCGTGATATAGACCTGGTTACCGCCCAGCTGGAGCTGGCAAAAGGCTCGGTACACAAGGTTTTTACCACTCAAAACCGGTTAATGCCGGGTAAAATGATTGAGATGAAACTGGTAGAGGGACCATTTCGTCACCTCGAAGGCTTCTGGAAATTTGAAGCCTTGCGTGAAGATGCCTGCAAGATATCACTTGATCTTGATTTTGATTTTAGTAGTAAAATGGTAGGTATGGTGGTTGGCCCCGTTTTTAACCAGGTAGCCAACACACTGGTTGATGCCTTTTGTAAAAGAGCCGAGAACCTTTATGTCTGATAGCAAAAAAATCCATGTTGAAGTGGCCTATGCTTTGCCGGAAGAGCAGCATTTGATTTCTTTAAATGTTGATGCTGAAACCACGGTTGAAAAAGCCATACAACTTTCAGGGTTACTGGAGCATTATCCGGAGATTGATCTGGGCAAGACCAACAAGGTCGGTATTTTTGGCAAACTGGCCAAACTCGACAGGGTGTTGCAGGAGGGTGATCGTGCCGAGATCTATCGACCGCTGATCGCTGATCCCAAGGAGGTGCGTCGAAAACGCGCGGCAGAAGGCAAGGTAATGACCAAGGGTGCCAAGGAAAAAAACAATTAGTTGCTGCTCTGGTATGTCAGGCAGCCAATCACAATCAGTTCGATAAATCCCGTTGTTCTTCACTTCCAAAGAAGCTGTACCAGATCTGTTTTATCCAGCCAGGTTTTTCTCTGGCGGGCGGATTCACCGTGATGATTTGTTGTTTTTTGTATTCACGGGCGTCTTGAGCCGGGTGAGGGTCTGGTGTGATGCTACCGGTTGTTTTCGTGAGTAAATTATTTTCAAAATAAAGGGTTATATTCTTTTTCTCGAATTTACCGTAACCAGGCTTATTGGTATAGATGTAGTCCCAGCGGTCCGCATGGAAGGGGTCGGTGACTGACGGGCTACCCAGGATGTACTGTATTTTACGTTTATCCATGCCGATTTTAAGCTGGTCGATGTCTTCCTTGGTCAGGATATTGCCCTGCTGAACGTCTATTTTATAGGCAGGTATATAGTTGGAACACGCCGTGACAAGCACAGTTAAAATACTTACAATAAGAATGAGAAGCTTTTTCATTTAAATTCACAATACAGTCATACAATCTGGACTCAGATAATAACTCAAGCATCAGCGGCTGACTATAGAGGAAGGTAAACAAGTTGGAATCACAAGATCTACGCAAGGCAGGGCTCAAGGTAACATTGCCTCGGGTTAAAATCCTCGAAATTCTGGAATCCAGCAATGAAAGGCATTTCAGCGCCGAGGATGTCTACAAATTGTTGCTGGACTCAGGAGAAGAGATCGGACTGGCGACTGTTTATCGCGTACTCACCCAGTTCGAGACGGCCGGCCTGGTTACCCGACACCATTTTGATACCGGGCACTCGGTGTTTGAAATGAACCTGGGTAATCATCATGATCACATCGTTTGTGTCAGGTGTGGCCGTGTGGATGAATTTATCGATGAAACGATTGAAAAGTTGCAGCATGAGATATCGGAAAAGGCCGGTTACGAAATGACGGATCATTGTTTATATATTTACGGTATCTGCGCTGAATGTCAGAAAAAGGAATAGGAACGGGCTGGAACTGACTGATTTATTTCTGATTACTATCTCACAGAATTTCACAAAACACTTTGCCGAGTAAATAATTATTCAGTATCATTCCCGGGTCAAATAATAAAAGAGCAGTCATAGCTATAAAAGATCGCCAAAGGAGTGAAAATGATCAGGGTTGAGTCTGTCAGCCGTCTTTATGGAGATTTTCGTGCGGTTGATAATGTGTCTTTCACGATCGGCAAGGGTGAAATTGTCGGTTTACTGGGGCATAACGGCGCGGGCAAAACGACCATCATGAAATTGCTCACGGCTTTTCTGGAGCCGGATGCAGGCAAGATTCTTATCAATGGGAAAAATATTGCGGATCAGCCTGAGGCAGTGCAGTCGCTGATCGGTTATCTGCCTGAAAATCTTCCGTTGTATGATGAAATGTCGGTCATCGACTATCTCGACTACGTTGCTGATCTTCGCGGGCTGAATGGCGATAGCAAAACACAGGCAATCCGTTTTGCCATCGAGCAAACAGAGTTAAGCGAGAAGGCCTTCCAGCCGATTGCCACCTTGTCACGTGGTTTCAAGCAACGCGTTGGTGTTGCCCAGGCCATTTTGCATCGTCCCTCGGTATTGATTCTCGATGAGCCAACCAACGGCCTTGATCCTACGCAAACCATGCAAATGCGCAGACTGATCAGTCGGTGTGCCGAAAATGCCACCATTATCCTGTCGACACATATTATGCAGGAGGTCGATGCCATATGCGACCGGGTATTGATTCTGAGTAATGGCAAACTGGCGCTGGATGACAAACTGAAATCCGTGCAGACGAGCCCGGTCATCACGCTGGAAACCAATATCGATGAGGCTGAGCTGTCACAGCTGTTATCGGAATTTGCGGAAATAACCACGATTCATTGCGATGAGTTTGAAAAGGAAACCTATCTGTATTCGTTACACCTCGATGGCCAGCCCTACGTCAATACGCTTATTTCAAATATCGCCCGTAAAATCATCACCTCGGGTGGCTCAATCTATGAAATAGCACAGCAGAAACATGATCTGGAATCGGTGTTCCGCCAGGTCAGTGCCGCAGGAGTTGAACCGGATGCTGCTTGACAAGACCATACTGCGGGTAAGCCAAAAAGAACTGGGTATCATTTTCTCGTCACCATTGGCCTATATTTTTCTGGCCTGTTTTGTCGCTATCATGTTTTACCTGTTTTTCTGGGTAGAGACCTTTTTTGCCCGAAACATAGCTGATGTAAGACCTTTGTTTGAGTGGTTGCCGGTTATCCTGTTGTTCCTGACCTCGGCATTGACGATGCGTATGTGGAGCGAGGAGCACCGGGCCGGCACAATAGAGTTTGTCATGACCATGCCGGTCAAGGCTTCACATTTTGTTGTCGGCAAGTTCTATGCCTGTTTGTTGTTGTTGCTTGTTGCGCTGGCCCTTACCTTGCCTATACCTGTCACCGTATCGCTTATTGTCGATCTTGACTGGGGGCCTGTCATGGCAGGTTACCTGGCTGCCTTGTTGCTGGGTGCGGCCTATATCAGTATCGGGCTATTTATCAGCGCGCGCAGCGATAGCCAGATAGTCAGCTTGATGCTGTCAACCTTGTTGTGCGGTTTGTTTTATCTGTTGGGCTCACCACTGGTGACGGACTTCTTTTCTAACCAGGTGGGTGAATGGTCACGTTTGCTTGGCAGTGGCTCGCGGTTTGAATCGATCGAGCGCGGTGTGATTGACGGGCGGGACCTGTATTATTACATCAGTATCTGTTTGTTGTTCCTGGTGCTGAACGTTTACACATTAAGTAAGCGTGGTTGGGCAGGTTATGCACAAGAACCGGTTCATGTGAAAGCAAGGTTGTATACCCTGTTGCTTGCATTGAATATCATTCTGATTAATTTCTGGTTGTATCCCTTTAACCAGCTACGCCTGGATGTGACACAAGGGCAGATTTACAGCCTGTCCGATGCCAGTAAAAACTATCTCGAACGCCTGCGTGAACCTATGTTGATACGCGGCTATTTCAGCGCCAAGACCCATCCTTTGTTATCACCCCTGGTGCCCCGTATAAAGGACATGCTCAAGGAATACGAGGTAGAAGGAAAAGGGCAAGTGCGAGTGGAATTCATTGATCCGCAGCAGCATCCGGAAGTAGAGGATGAGGCCAATAAAAAATACGGCATCAAGCCGGTGCCATTGCAAATAGCTGACAAGTATCAGTCCTCTCTCGTGAACTCCTATTTCAATGTTCTCGTACAGTACGGAGATGAGTACGAGGTGCTGGGCTTTCGTGACCTGATCGAAGTAAAGGCCCGCGGGGAAACCGATATTGATGTGCGTCTCAGAAATCCTGAATACGATATTACACGGTCTATCAAGAAGGTACTGCAGGCTTATCAATCTGGCGGTAATATTTTTGAGCAGCTGTCCAGTAACCTGGATATCACGGCTTATATATCAGAAGACCAGCGTCTGCCCGATATTCTGAAAACCCTGAAAACGGATGTGGTGTCACTGTTGTCTGATTACCGGTCAAGATCTGAGGGCAAGCTAATGGTTAACCTGGTGTCGCCGGATAGCGGAGATGGCACGGTAGCCAGGCAGATACTCAAGCAATACGGTTTTAAACCCATGTCAGCGGGTTTGCTGGATGATAAAACGTTCTATTTTTATGTGTTGCTGGAATCAGATGACCAGAAAGTACAGATACCGCTACCCTCGGATTATAAAATTGACGAGTTCAAGCGTGATCTGAATGCAGGCATCAAGCGTTTTGCCAGTGGTTTTCTTAAAACAGTCGGCATGGTTACACCCCCTCCAGCCAACCCGTACATGGCCCAGTTAGGCGGCTCGGAGTATGAGAATTTACGGCAGGCCTTGTCTACCAATCAGACAGTAAAAACGGTTTCACTTGAAAAGGGGTATGTACCGGGTGACATCGATATCTTGATGCTGGTTGCACCGAAGGGTCTGTCCGAGATCGAGATTTTCGCGATTGATCAGTTCATGATGAAAGGTGGAACGGTCATCATGGCCACCTCACCCTATGCTACCGAGCTGAAGGACAACAAACTCGTGGTCAACAGGCAAAGTAATGGTCTTGAAAACTGGCTTGAAAATCTGGGTGTCAGCCTGGAAGAGGCCTTTATTATGGATCCGGTCAATGCCTCTTTTCCGGTTCCTGTAACGCGTAATGCGGGTGGCTTCACGTTTCAGGAGATCAGGATGCTGGATTATCCTTATTTCCCGGATGTGCGTGATGGCCTGAACAAAGACATTGCCATTACCGCAGACCTCGGTCAGTTGACCATGGCCTGGCCATCACCTATCAAACTGAAGGCAGAGAGTAATAAATCCCGCAAGGTAACAGAACTGTTATACAGTTCTGCCGGGTCATGGGCATCCGGTTCTGAAGATATTATGCCCCGGTTAACAGAAGATGGTGCACCGGCATTCATAGCGGGTAAGGACATCGGCAAGAGGTTAATGGGCGTGGTGATAGAAGGCCGTTTCGAATCCTTCTTCAAGGATAGCTCGTCTCCCCTGATTACAGGCAAGGGTAAAGATAAGGACAAGGACAAGCAGGATGTCTATAGTGGTGTGATCTCTCATTCCAGCGATGCAGCCCGGCTGATCCTGTTTTCGTCCAACGAATTCATCAGGGATCAGTCAGTGAGATTCATGACGTCTGCTCAGGGAGCAACCTACCTGAAAAGCTACCAGTTAATGGCCAATGCCATTGACTGGTCACTGGAAGACAGGGGCTTGCTGACAATCAGGTCACGCGGTCACTTCAATCAAACACTGCCACCTATGGACAGACAGGAACAGAAAACCTGGGAGTATATCAATTATGGTTTTGTGATTCTGGGTATCGTGCTGGTGGCGATAGTCCGACGTCTCCTTGTTACAAAAAAACAGCGTTACTATCGTGCGGTTTTAAGTGAGGAGTCGGCATGACAAGGAAGATTACATGGCTGTTTCTGTTGTTGATGCTGCAATCTGGCCTGGTGATATACCTTTGGGGTGTGAGTGGTAAAACCGATGAAGCAGGAACGACAGCACGACTGATTGCTATTGATAATATGGACGCTATCGGCCAGATTGAAATCCGCTCTGGCAGTGAGGCACTTGTTCTCGTCAAAAAAGACAAGCGCTGGTCTATGCCTGATTATTATGGTTTACCGGTCAATGAAGGGATGGTTGATAGTTTGTTGAGCAAGCTGGATGCTGCCGATACCGGCTGGGTTGTTGCGCAAACAAAATCTGCTGCAGAACGCTTTCACGTGTCTGTTGATAATAGCAGGCGTCACTTGTTATTGTCTTTACGTGATAACAGTAAGGCCGAACTGTTTTTTGGCGACTCACCCGGCCTGAACAGTATTTATGTAAGAAGACAGGCAGATAAAAAGATTTACAGTATCAAGCTGGGTTTGCATGACCTGTCTGTCAATGGCAACGACTGGCTGGACAAGAACCTGCTGCAACTCGGAACCGATATAGCTAAAATTTCTGCGGATGGATTTGAGCTGATAAACCAGGACGAGATCTGGTTATTAGGTGATCTGAAGCCGGATGAGTCAATGAATGCAGATGAAGTTAATTTGCTGGTTAGCTATCTGGAAAAGATACAGGTCGAGGATATTTTTTATATCGCGGCTGATAAAAACACGTTAACCAGGCCGGATATATCGTTAACCGCACATATTGACAATGATATGATTCAGTACGATTTTTTCAGCCAAGATGACAATTATTTCGTTAAATCAAGCAAGCACGAACATTACTTCAAGATCGCAAAGTTTTTCTTTGAAAATATCGAGAAGTTTCAGCGCAAGAATTTATTGGCAGTAGTGGCGGGGGAAAGGACGCCTGTCCTGCCATTGAAATAAATCAGGCCTGTTTGCGTTTCTTTTTGCCGCTTTGTGCCGTCGCTATCATTTCTTTTGCATGTGACAGGCTTTGATCTGTTATATCTATGCCGCCCAGCATACGTGCTGTTTCAGTGACTCTTTCATCGTCGTCCAGTTGTCTGACAGAAGAACTCGTTGTATTGCTGGCGATCTGCTTGGATACATGCAAGTGATGATGTGCCTGTGAAGCGACTTGGGCGAGATGTGTTACACACAGAACCTGGCTTTTATCGCCCAGTAATCGTAACTTTCTACCAACCACTTCAGCGGTTGGTCCGCCAATGCCTGCATCGACTTCATCATAAATGAGTGTGGGAATATGTGTGGAATCAGCCAGCACGGTTTGTATGGCCAGGCTGATACGGGAAAGCTCGCCGCCCGATGCAATTTTTCGTAGTGCCTGCTGCGGTTGTCCTGGGTTGGGGCTTATCATGAATTCGATTGTTTCAAAGCCATTTGCATTCAGTTCTTTATGCTCGGCCTGTACCAGGTTGATAGTAAACTCGATTGACGGCATACCCAGTTCACGTATGGTATCGGTTACTTTTTTGTTGAGTTTCGTTGCGGCTTTGCTGCGCTTGTCGCTGAGCTTTTTTGCAATAACATGATATTGTTTTTCGAGTTGAACCAGTTCCTGCTCAAGGTCGCCAAGGTTTTGATCGGCCTGGTTGATATTGTTTAATTCATCCTGTAGCTGACGATGTAGCTCGGGTATCTGTTCTGGTTTGACCTGATGCTTGCGTGCCAGGTCCAACAGGACAGACAGGCGTTCCTCAACCTGGCTCAGTTGCTCCGGGTCAATTTCAATGTTGTCGAGGTAATGACGCAAGTCGTTGCCCGATTCCTGGATCTGGATCGCAGCATTGTTAAGCATTTCAACCTGGTTTTGCAGCGCAGGGTCAAAGGAGACCACTTCCTCAAGCATGCGGATGGACTGACCCAGTGACTGATGGGTGTTGGCTTGTTCATTTTCATACAGGTCATGCAGGCAATGCTGAATGGTAGAGCGTAGTTTTTCCGAGTTGGCCAGTTTGCCTTGCTGCTCTGAAAGTTCACTGAACTCTGATGCCTGGCAGTCGGTCTTGTTCAGTTCTTCCACCTGGTAGTTGAGTAGTTCCAGCCTGGACTGGCGCTCACTGGCGGTTTGCTTCAGTTCATTGAGCTGGTCATTTTTCTTGCGCCAAAGTCGAAAATGTTTTTGCAGGTCGTCGAGTAATCCCTGGTTGCCAGCATAGTCATCCAGTAGTTGTCTCTGGATGTTGCGCTTCAGTAATGACTGGTGCTCATGTTGTCCATGGATATCCACCAGCATTTCGCCAAGTTCTTTCAGGGACTGCATGGGGACAGGACTGCCGTTGATAAACCCTCTGGAGCGACCTTCACGACTAATCACACGGCGGATCAGGCATTCTTCATCCTGGTCTATCTCCTGTTCGTGCAGCCAGTTATAGGCCGGGCTGTCTGGTGTTACCGAAAACGTGGCGCTGATCTCTGCCCGTTCTGTGCCGTGTCTGATGGTATTGCTGTCGGCGCGGTCACCCAGGCAGAGGTTCAGGGCATCGAGAAGAATGGATTTGCCCGCGCCGGTCTCGCCGGTTAATACACTCATGCCATCACTGAAATCGATCGATAGTTCATCGACGATGGCGAAATTGCGTATCTGTATGTGGTTTAACATGCTCAGGGGTGCTCCGCCCAATGTAATTTGGCTCGTAGAATCTGATAGTAGTCGTGCCCCTTGGGGTGCAGTAATTTCAGTTTCCTGGGGGTTGTTTCAATCACGACCTCATCGCCCATTTCCATTTCATGTAGCATGCGACCGTCACAGGTAACCTGTCCCTTGTTTCTGCTGGTTTCGCTAAGGACGATCTTGACCTGGCTGTCTGCTTTAAAGGTGATAGGCCGGTTGCTGAAGGTATGCGGACAAATAGGCACGATAACCAGCGCCTCCAGGCCTGGTTGTATAATCGGGCCGCCGCCAGACAGGGCGTAGGCTGTTGAGCCCGTGGGGGTAGAGGTAATGATGCCATCTGAGCGGTGGGTATGTACAAAGTGACCGTTTATATAGGTGTCGGTCTCGATCATGTGGGCGACTTCCCATTTGTGCACCACCACGTCGTTCAATGCGTTGCCTTTGGCAATTTCCTTGCCGTTACGCCTGACCGAGGCATTCAGCAGCAGGCGCTCTTCCACTTCATATTCGCCATTGAGTATTTCGTTCAGCCTGTCTATGGCTTCATCGGGTGAAATGTCGGTCAGGAAACCGAGGCGACCCAGGTTGATACCGATCAGGGGTACTTCATAGTCACATAATATCCGCGCAGCGCTGAGCATGGTGCCATCGCCACCAACCACAATCACGAGCTCACAATGTTTACCGAGGGTATCCCGGCTTGCAGTCTTCAGGTCGCTACTGCCTATGTGATTGGCCGTGTATTCGTCCAGCAGTACTTCACGAGAGGTCTGTTCGCAGAATTGACTGATTTCCCTGATGGCTTGTTCTATACCGGGATCTGCCGATTTTCCTATAATGCCTATGGTTTTAAATTGTGTGCTCATCAGTGATCTTGATTGTTGGTTTTTCTACAATTTAGCATGTCGTCGAATACCAGCAAAGCGGAATTCTGGTGCCATTTAAAACGGCAGACCGGTGTTGACGGCTTATGATTGGCACTCTAACATATGGAGTGCTAAATGACATAGTTAGAGCCTGATAGAGATGCCCAAGAAAGACGCCAATAAAGCCCTGAATGACCGTGCCCAGCACCTGTTGAAGGTGTTGGTTAACCATTATATAGAAGATGGGCAACCGGTTGGCTCCAAAACCCTGGCGGAAGCGGCCAAGCTGGATGTCAGCCCGGCGACGATTCGCAATGTGATGTCCCAATTGGAAGACCTGGGTTTTATTGAATCACCCCATACCTCGGCAGGCCGTGTACCCACTATTCAGGGCTACCGTTTTTTTGTTGATAGTCTGGTTGATTCACAACCTGTGGCGCAAAAAAAATTACTCGATGAGTTGCAGGAGCAGTTAGAGAATAATAAAAACCCGCATGAACTGGCCGTGAGTGTTTCCGAGTTCCTGTCGGGCGTGACCAGATTGGCTGGCGTGGTAACACTGCCTAAGGTGCAGCAGATTATATTGAGCCAGATAGAATTTATCCCGTTGTCAGAGAGAAGGGTACTGGCCATCCTGGTGACCAGTGATGATGAGGTACAAAACAGGATCCTTGACGTGCAGCGGGATTTCAAACTGGAAGAATTACAGCTTTTGTCGAGCTACTTTAATGATCAGTTTTCGGGAATGGAAGTGACCCAGGTGCGACAGATGCTGGTTAGCCAGATGCGCAATGACCAGGACAGTATGAACCACATGATGAACGTGGCCATGGAAATGGCGGATTCATTGTTAGGTGATGAGCAACCGGAAGAGGATTACATTCTTGCTGGTCAGTCAAATCTCATGGGTATGGATAAAATCAGTAATGTTGAGCGTTTACGCCAGCTATTTGATGCGTTTAATCAAAAGCAGGAAGTGCTGAATTTGCTCGACCAATGTGTTAACACCGAGGGTGTGCAGATTTTTATCGGTAACGAGTCAGGCTACAAGATATTCGATGATTGCAGCGTGGTCAGCTCGTCATACTCGATCAATGGCCAGTCACTGGGTGTGCTTGGCGTGATAGGCCCAACGCGAATGCAGTATGACCGGATAATACCGATTGTCGATGTGACGGCAAAAGTTCTCGGTGCGGTCTTGAATTCCCGGTCATAACCCCTATATACATCAAGTGTTTGCGTGCAGGTATGGTATACCTGTTGTACAGTTTTTAATGAAATACTTTAAGTTTGTGGAGAAAGTTAATGTCTGAAAAAGAAAACCAGGCTGAATTAGATGAACAAATGAATTCCGAAGGTGTAGCTGGCGACGAGGCAGGGGCCGAGCCACAGGCTGAAGACCTGCACCTGTTACTGGAAGATGCTCGTAACAAGGCAGACGAACACTGGAACGAGCTATTACGCTTGCAGGCGGAAGGCGAAAACACACGTAAACGCCATGCGCGGGACCTGGAAAATGCACACAAGTTTGGTATGGAGAAATTTATCCAGGACATTCTGCCGGTCTGGGATAGTCTGGCGATGGGCATGAATGCAGCCCAGGATGATAACGTCGACCTGGCGACCATCCTCGAAGGTATGGAGCTGACCTTGAAAATGATGTCAGACACGATGAAAAAATTTAATCTTGAAGAACTCAATCCCGAGGGCGAGATGTTTGATCCGGAAATGCATCAGGCCATGTCGATGCTGGAAACAGCCGATGCCGCGCCCAATACCGTTATTAATGTTTTCCAGAAGGGTTACCGGCTCAATGGCAGGCTGATCAGGCCGGCCATGGTGGTTGTCGCCAAGGCTGCGGCCAGCAAGGACGGTGGCTATGAAGAAAAAAATGAAGAATCAGGCAGTAAAATTGATGATCAGGCTTGAAAACACAGAGAATAGCCCCATCTTTTGCAGTAATACAGAAATAAATTAAATTAAATTTTTTAAGTAATTGATTATCGGAGATTTTATATCATGGGAAAAATTATCGGCATCGACCTTGGAACCACTAACTCCTGTGTGGCTGTCATGGATAGTGGCACCTCCAAGGTTATTGAGAATAGTGAAGGTGATCGCACCACACCATCCGTTGTCGCCTTTGCCGGTGATGACGAAGTACTGGTCGGTCAGTCTGCAAAACGTCAGGCAGTAACCAACCCTGAAAATACCCTACATGCGGTCAAACGACTGATCGGGCGTAAATTCACAGACAAGGAAGTTCAGAAAGACATTGACCTGGTCCCCTACAAGATTATCAAGGCTGAAAATGGTGACGCCTGGGTAGAGGCTGTTGGTAACAAGATGGCTGCCCCCGAGGTTTCTGCAAGAGTCTTGCAGAAAATGAAAAAGACAGCAGAAGATTACCTGGGTGAGCCGGTAACCGAAGCCGTTATTACCGTTCCTGCCTATTTTAATGATTCACAGCGTCAGGCAACCAAGGATGCAGGCAAGATCGCCGGTCTGGATGTTAAACGCATTATCAATGAGCCGACTGCGGCAGCACTGGCTTTTGGTATGGATAAAAAAGAAGGTGATCGCAAACTGGCTGTCTATGACCTGGGTGGTGGTACATTCGATATTTCAATCATTGAAATCAATGAAATTGATGGCGAGCACCAGATCGAGGTGTTGTCGACCAATGGTGACACATTCCTCGGTGGTGAGGATTTCGACCAGCGAATGATTGATTACCTGGTAGACGAATTCAAGAAAGACCAGGGCATTGATCTCAAGAATGACCCGATGGCACTGCAACGTCTTAAAGAGTCAGCAGAAAAGGCCAAGATCGAATTGTCATCCAGTCAGCAGACAGATGTAAACCTGCCTTTCATCACGGCTGATGCATCAGGTCCCAAGCACCTGAACATCAAGATTACGCGTGCCAAACTGGAATCGCTGGTCGAAGAGCTGGTCAAACGCTCGCTGGCTCCGGTTAAACAGGCATTGTCTGATGCAGGTCTGAATGCTTCCGAGGTGGATGATGTCATTCTCGTTGGTGGCCAAACCCGCATGCCGCTGGTTCAACAGTCGGTACAGGACTTCTTTGGTAAGGAGCCACGAAAGGATGTGAATCCGGATGAGGCAGTCGCAATGGGAGCTGCTATCCAGGGTGGTGTACTGGGTGGAGACGTTAAAGACGTACTGCTGCTTGACGTAACACCATTGTCACTGGGTATTGAAACCATGGGCGGTGTCATGACCAAGTTGATTGAAAAGAACACAACGATCCCGACCAAGGCCAATCAGGTGTTCTCTACAGCCGATGATAACCAGACAGCGGTTACCGTACATGTCTTGCAGGGTGAGCGAGAACAGGCCACGGCCAACAAGTCCTTGGGACGTTTCGACCTGTCGGATATTCCACCCGCACCACGCGGCATGCCACAGATCGAGGTTACATTTGATATTGATGCCAACGGTATCCTGAATGTATCAGCGAAAGACAAGGCGACTGGCAAAGAGCAGTCGATTGTTATCAAGGCATCCAGTGGTCTGTCAGATGATGAAGTCGAGCGTATGGTAAAAGATGCCGAGGCTCATGCTGATGAAGACAAGAAGTTCCACGAGCTTGTCGAGGTGCGCAATCAGGCCGATAACCTGATCCATGCAACCAACAAGTCCATGACCGAGTTTGCTGACCAGATGGAAGAGGGTGAAAAGGAAGCTATCGAGGCGGCCATCAAGGACCTGCAAGAGTCATTGAAGGGTGAAGACAAGGATGACATCGAAGCCAAGACCAAGGCCCTGGGTGAAAAATCAGGTAAGCTGGCTGAACGTGCCTATGCGCAACAGTCGCAGGGTGAGCAGGCCGGAGCGGGAGCCGCCGATGCAGGCGCTGCCGATGCGGAGGCCAGTGCAGGTGGTGAAGATGTCGTTGATGCTGAATTCGAAGAAGTAAAAGACGACAAGTAATACCGTCAGATAGGTCGATATGTCAGTGGCAGCTTGCAGTTAATCTGTAAGCTGCCATCTGCGTATCTGGATAAACAAAAAAGCAATTAGCAAGTAGCGAAAAACATTATGTCAAAACGTGATTATTACGAAGTACTGGGTGTGGCCAAGAATGTCAGTGATGCTGATCTGAAAAAAGCATTCAAGCGCATGGCGATGAAGTTGCACCCGGATCGTAATCAGGAAAACAAGGAAGAAGCCGAGGAGCAGTTCAAGGAGGCCAAGGAAGCCTATGATGTATTGTCCGATGCGCAGAAGCGGGCGGCCTACGATCAGTTTGGACACGCCGGTGTTGACCCCTCGATGGGAGCGGGCGCAGGGGCCGGCGGTTTTGGAGGCAATGGTAATTTCAGTGACATCTTTGGCGATGTCTTTAGTGATATTTTCGGCGGTGGTGGTGGCGGTGGCCGTGGCGGCAATCGCGCCTATCGAGGTGCCGATTTACGCTACAAGCTGGACCTGGATCTGGAAGAGGCGGTTGCCGGTACCACAGTAAAGATTCGGGTGCCGGTGATGTCTGCCTGTGGCGAATGTGAGGGTAGCGGAGCCAAGAAAGGAACCACGCCAACTACCTGTACTACCTGTGGTGGGCAGGGGCAAGTACGCATGCAGCAAGGTTTCTTTTCCGTACAGCAAACTTGTCCGCGTTGTCGTGGTACCGGCAAGATGATTTCCGACCCGTGTGGTAAATGTCACGGCGAAGGGCGTGTACAGGAAACTAAGACCCTGTCAGTAAAAGTGCCTGCCGGTGTTGATACAGGAAATAGAATTCGCTTGTCAGGAGAAGGCGAGGCCGGGGAATTTGGTGGGCCTCCGGGTGATCTCTATGTGGAAACCCATGTTCGAGAGCATCCCATTTTTCATCGTGAAGACAGTCATTTGTATTGTGAAATGCCGATCAGTTTTATTACCGCGGCACTGGGTGGTGAGTTGGAAGTACCGACCCTCGAAGGCAAGGTGAAACTCAAGGTGCCAGCCGAGACACAAAGTGGCAAGATGTTCAGGTTGCGAGGCAAGGGAGTCAAGCCGGTACAAGGTGGTGCAACGGGTGACCTGTTATGCCGGGTCGTGGTGGAAACGCCGGTGAACCTGTCTGCCCAGCAAAAAGATTTGCTGCGAGAGTTCGACAAAACGTTGAGCGAAAACAAGGATCGCCATAATCCGCGCTCAAAATCATGGCTCGATGGCGTTAAAAAATTCTTTGATGGCATGAAGTTTTAATATTAGTATCGGCTATGGTCAGCTGGTGCCCTGAATGTTCAGTTGACCTGTCCCTGGGTCGTAGTGCTTGAGAACCCTGGACGAGGTTCCTGTTTTAATCAGGCCATTCAACGTTATCGCATGACATAATCAATAACGATAAAAGTGAGAATTACATGATCAATATTGCAATTGCCGGTGCTGCTGGTCGAATGGGTCGAGCCCTGATAGAGGCCTGTCATCAAACTGATGGCATGAAAGTGACGGCAGCGATTGAGTTCCCTGAGAGCAGCCTGTTGGGCGCGGATGCCGGAGAACTGGCAGGTATAGGCAACCTGGGTGTGGCTGTGGTCGGTGATCTGGCTGCCGTGGTTGATGATTTCGATGTGTTGATTGACTTTACACGCCCGGATGTGAGTGAGACAAATCTGAAGGTCTGTGCGCAGGCCGGCAAGCGCATTGTCCTGGGTACCACCGGTTTTAGTGATGAGCAGAAAGACCTGATCAATTCTACCGCCGAGCAGGTTGCCGTGATGTTTGCACCCAATATGAGCGTCGGGGTCAACCTATGTTTTAAATTGCTTGATCTTGCAGCCCGTGTCATGGGTGACGAAGTGGATATCGAGATTGTTGAGGCCCATCATCGTCACAAGATTGATGCGCCATCGGGCACGGCCTTGCGTATGGGTGAAGTAGTAGCCGACGCTTTAGGTAGGGATTTAAAAGAGTGTGCCGTTTATGGCCGGGAGGGGCAGACGGGTGAAAGGGACCGCCAAGCCATTGGTTTTGAAACCATTCGTGCCGGTGATATTGTGGGTGAGCATACCGTCATGTTTGCCGATATCGGTGAACGTGTGGAAATCACTCATAAGGCCTCCAGCCGCATGACCTTTGCCAAAGGGGCGGCAAGGGCGGCCACATTTATCAGCGAAAAGGAGTCTGGGCTGTTTGATATGCAGGATGTGCTCGGTTTACGCTAAATATTTATCAAATTTACCCTCATCAGACTTTAAACATGCGTGACTTTTCAGTAAAATAAGTCACCTGCATGTTGGTTAGTCCAACTGTTGAAGCGGGGAGGTGCCAGTCAGGCTCCTCCTTTTTTGTGCGTGACTGTTTATTGGAGATTACCTTGCGTCAGCCAGCCCTGTTAGCTCTTGAAGATGGAAGTCTGTTTTGGGGGCAATCTATTGGTATTGAAGGGCAAACGACCGGTGAAGTCGTTTTTAATACGGCGTTGACAGGTTACCAGGAAATTCTAACAGACCCATCTTATTGTAAGCAGATAGTGACCCTGACATACCCGCATATCGGTAATGTCGGTACCAATGAGGATGATGAAGAATCATCTAAAATAGTTTCCAGCGGCCTGGTTGTGCGCGATGTCCCCCTGCTTGCCAGTAACTGGCGTAACCAGCAATCACTAGAAGAATACCTCAAGGCAAATAAGGTCGTCGGTATTGCCGGTATTGATACCCGTCGCCTGACCCGCATTCTGCGTGAAAAGGGCGCCCAGGGTGGTTGTATTATCGCCGGTGAGAATATTGATGCAGATGCAGCCCTGGTCGCTGCCAGGTCATTTCCCGGACTAAAAGGGATGGATCTTGCAAAGGATGTCACTACCGGTACGCCTTATGAATGGGCGCAGGGTAGCTGGACACTGGAAGGCGGTTTGCCTGCGGCGCCACATCCTGTCGATGAAAAATTACCCTATCATGTGGTTGCCTACGATTATGGTGTGAAGCGCAACATTCTGAGAATGCTGGTAGACCGTGGTTGCCGGGTGACTGTCGTACCGGCACAAATGCCAGCAGCCGAGGTGCTCGCACTGAAGCCGGATGGCATATTCCTGTCCAATGGGCCCGGAGACCCCGAACCCTGTGATTACGCCATACAGTCCATACAGGAGCTGACTACCAAAGGTGTGCCCATGTTTGGAATCTGCCTGGGGCATCAATTACTGTCGCTGGCCAGTGGTGCCAAAACCGTGAAAATGAAATTTGGTCATCATGGCGCCAACCACCCTGTGCAAGACATGGAATCCAAGGTCGTTATGATCAGTAGTCAGAACCATGGTTTTGCTGTGGATGAGGACAGTTTACCTGATAATCTCAAGGCCACTCACCGGTCGTTATTTGATGGCTCGTTGCAGGGTGTGCACCGTACCGATATCCCTGCGTTCAGTTTTCAGGGGCATCCTGAGGCCAGTCCCGGTCCGCATGACGTTGCACCGTTGTTTGACCACTTTATAGGATTAATACAAGCAAAGCTAAACGCTTGAGTTTAGATAAACCCATATGCCAAAAAGAACCGACATACAAAGTATCCTGATTATAGGGGCAGGCCCGATTGTTATCGGCCAGGCCTGTGAGTTTGATTATTCAGGTGCGCAAGCCTGCAAGTCGTTGCGAGAGGAGGGTTACAAGGTCATTCTGGTCAACTCTAACCCGGCGACGATCATGACCGACCCTGAAACTGCAGATGTTGTTTATATCGAACCGATCAATTGGAAAACCGTAGCCAATATCATTAAAAAAGAAAAGCCGAACGCATTGCTGCCAACCATGGGTGGGCAAACAGCACTGAACTGTGCGCTTGATCTTGATCGTGAAGGCGTGCTGGAGGAGTATGGCGTTGAAATGATCGGTGCGGACAAGGATGCCATCGACAAGGCCGAAGATCGTGACCATTTTCGTAAGGCAATGCAAAAGATTGGTCTGGATATGCCGCGTTCGTCCATTGCCCATAGTATGGAAGAGGCGCATCAGGTACAGGCGCAAATCGGTTTTCCGGCAGTTATCCGTCCTTCATTTACCATGGGGGGCAGTGGCGGTGGTATTGCCTATAACCGTGAAGAATTTATTGAAATTTGCGAGCGTGGCCTGGACCTTTCACCAACCAACGAATTATTGATTGAAGAGTCGATCGCTGGCTGGAAAGAATATGAAATGGAAGTGGTTCGTGATCGTAATGATAACTGCATTATTATCTGTTCGATTGAAAACTTTGATCCAATGGGTATCCATACCGGCGATTCAATCACCGTTGCCCCGGCGCAAACACTGACAGATAAAGAATATCAGATCATGCGCAATGCCTCACTGGCCGTATTGCGTGAGATTGGTGTTGAGACAGGCGGCTCCAATGTGCAGTTTGCCATCGATCCGCAAACAGGCAGGATGATCATTATCGAGATGAATCCGCGAGTATCCCGTTCATCTGCACTGGCCTCCAAGGCCACGGGCTTCCCGATTGCCAAGGTTGCCGCGAAGCTGGCCGTGGGTTTTACTCTGGACGAGTTGAAGAACGATATCACCGGAGGCGCAACACCGGCTTCATTCGAACCCAGTATCGATTACGTGGTTACCAAGGTTCCACGGTTCACGTTTGAGAAATTCACCAAGGCAGACTCACGCCTGACGACGCAAATGAAATCCGTTGGTGAGGTCATGGCAATAGGTCGTACCTTCCAGGAGTCTATACAAAAGGCGCTCAGGGGACTGGAAATTGGTGTTGATGGCCTGGATGAAAAAATGGATATAACGGCAGATGATGCCGAAGCCATATTGCGTCGGGAATTACAGGTACCGAGTGCTGAACGCTTGTGGTACCTGGCGGACGCCATTCGTTTTGGTATGACGCTAGAGCAGCTTTTTGATTTAACTAAGATTGATCCCTGGTTCCTTGTACAGATTGAAGAGCTGATCAAAATTGAAGAAGAGGTCAGGCAACAGGGCGTTGATGCGTTGAACAAGGAAAGGTTGTTTTATCTCAAGCAGAAAGGGTTCTCGGATCGTCGTCTGGCTACCTTGCTTGAGGAAACTGAAACCAGGATCCGCACGATTCGTCATGACCTGGGCATTCATCCTGTTTATAAAAGAGTGGATACCTGCGCGGCAGAATTTGCTTCGAGTACAGCCTACCAATATTCTACCTATGAAGAAGAGTGTGAAGCAGAGCCCTCAGACAAGGAAAAGATCATTGTACTGGGTGGTGGGCCTAACCGCATAGGCCAGGGTATCGAGTTTGATTACTGCTGTGTACACGCGGTGCTGGCCATGCGCGAAGATGGTTATGAAAGCATCATGATTAATTGTAACCCCGAGACGGTTTCTACAGACTATGATACTTCGGATCGCCTGTATTTCGAGCCGCTGACACTGGAAGATGTGCTCGAGGTGATCGAAAAAGAAAAACCCAAGGGTGTGATTGTTCAATATGGCGGTCAGACCCCATTAAAACTTGCCCGGGATCTCGAGGCTGCTGGCGCCCCTATCATTGGTACAACGCCAGACTCGATTGACATGGCTGAAGACCGTGAACGTTTTCAGCAAATGGTCAATGATCTGAATATGTTGCAGCCAGCCAACCGGACTGCGCGTACTGAAGAAGAGGCAATGTCGCTTGCAAGAGAAATTGACTTCCCGTTGGTCGTCAGGCCTTCGTACGTGCTGGGCGGGCGAGCGATGGAAATTGTTTACGGCGAGGATGACCTTGAGCGATACATGCGTGAAGCCGTGCAAGTCTCAAATGAGTCGCCCGTGCTGCTGGATCATTTCCTTGATAATGCCGTTGAAGTCGATGTTGATGCAATTTGCGATGGTGAGGATGTACTCATAGGCGGAATCATGGAGCACATTGAACAGGCGGGTGTTCACTCCGGTGATTCGGCTTGTTCGCTGCCACCCTACACGCTGACCGCAGATATACAGGATCAGCTGCGTGATCAAATGCGCGGCATGGCCCACAGTCTCAAGGTGGTGGGTCTGATGAATGCGCAGTTTGCGATTCAGGATGGCAAGGTCTATATCATTGAGGTGAACCCGCGTGCTTCACGTACCGTGCCTTTTGTATCCAAAGCCATTGGTATTCCGCTGGCGAAAATAGCGGCCCGTTGTATGGCAGGCCAGAGTCTGAAATCACAGGGAGTGACCGATGAGGTTGTTCCACCTTATTATGCCGTTAAAGAGGCCGTTTTCCCGTTCATTAAGTTCCCTGGTGTTGATCCGCTGTTAGGGCCTGAAATGAAATCGACAGGTGAAGTCATGGGTGTCGGTCGAACATTTGGAGAAGCCTTCAGCAAGGCGCAGGCTGGTGCCGGTGCCGATTTGCCGACCCGGGGCAAGGCCTTTGTCAGTGTGCGAGAACGCGATAAAGGTGCTGTCGTCGACATTGCACGGCAACTCGACGAGCTGGGTTTTGATTTGCTGGCAACCGGTGGCACTGCCAGGGTTATTGGTGAAGCCGGTATAGAAGTGACGAGTGTGCATAAGGTAACAGAAGGTCGTCCCCATATAGTGGACGCTATCAAGAATGATGAAATCAGCCTGATAGTAAATACCACGGAAGGCAAGCAGGCTATTGCAGACTCCTATACTATACGAGGTGCGGCTCTGCAGCATAAGGTGGCCTATACAACAACTCTGGCAGGTGCACGTGCGACTTGTCTGGCGTTACAGCATACAGATACGGAAGCAGTGCATGTCCTTCAGGATCTGCATAAGGAGATAAATTCATGAGTAAGGTTCCACTGACTAAAAATGGCGCAGATGCCATGCGTGAAGAGTTACGGAAGTTGAAGAATGAAGACCGCCCAAGAGTGATTGCCGCAATTGCAGAAGCGCGTGAACACGGTGATCTGAAAGAAAATGCAGAATACCATGCTGCACGGGAAGAGCAGGGTTTTATTGAGGCGCGAATCAAGGATTTTGATGGCAAACTTTCTAATGCACAGATCATTGATATCACACAGATACCTCATTCTGGCAAAGTGATTTTTGGAACTACAGTGTTGCTGTCCGATGAAGATACCGGCGAAGAGCTGACCTATCAAATTGTCGGCGAGGACGAGGCCGATATCAAACAAGGCCGGATCTCTGTGGGTTCTCCTATCGCACGCGCATTGATCGGTAAAATGGAAGGTGATATTGCCATGGTCAAGGCGCCGGGTGGCGACCGGGAACTGGAAATCGTTGAAGTTCGCCACATCTAGACAGTGCGCACGTCTATAACCATTGGAGAAAAAATTCTGTTGACCCTGTGGGTTGGCGGGATGTGGTTTGCAGGGTATGTTGTCGCACCTGTTTTGTTTCAGTTGCTCGACAAAAAAACCGCCGGTGCTGTAGCCGGGCAGGTATTTTCAATTACCAGTTATATTGGTCTTGTGTGTGGTGGCGTTCTGTTGCTGAGTTTGTTGTTGAGCCCACATGCGAGCAGATTGAAAAACTATCGAATCTGGGCGCTGATCCTGATGTTGCTGATTATCGTGATCGGGCAGTTTCTACTGTCACCTATGATGACGGAATTAAAGCTGGTCGGTCTGGATGGCAACCCGGATGTGGCGGCAAGTTTTGCCAAACTGCATGGTGTGTCATCCAGTCTTTTTCTCGTCAACAGCTTACTGGGTCTTGCGCTGGTCGTAGCAGGTCTGCGACCGGACCGGAACCAGGATTAGGGTAGCGTGATTTTCGCTTGTTTGGCTGGTCGATATACTACAGCGATATGCCCGATCAGTTGAACAAGGTCTGCACTGGTCTGGCGACAGATAGTTTCTGCCATGATCTTGCGGTCGTCACGATCGGCGTTGATGCGTACCTTGATCAGCTCATGATGAGATAACGCAATTTCAACTTCGGCCATGAGGTTTTCAGACAAGCCTTTGTTGCCGATAATGATAACGGGTTTGATGTGGTGGGCCTTGGCTCGAAGGAATCGTTTTTGTTTGTCAGTGATCATGAATAGAGAAAAATCTGAAAATATTAATAATGAGGGCGCGAGTGTAGCACGCAAAAGGCCTCATGTAACTGTTGCCCCGAGCCCGCTGAATGGCGTCAAACTGGATCTGGCTATAATTATATTCCTGTCGGTTATTATTGCGGTCATTGTGCTCAATTATTTCGAGTCCACCCTGACTCAGCTATTGTATTTATCCGGTTACGGGCTGGTCTCGATGTTCTGGCTGGTTATCAGGACCCGACGAGTCATGTCGGATTATCAATCCCGCTCCCGGAATCAGGCGCATGACGAAAAAACGCAGTAAAAGCAGCCAGCGCTGGATGAAGGAGCATTTTGATGACGAATACGTTCTCAAGGCGCAAAAGCAGGGTTACCGTTCCAGGGCGGTTTTCAAGCTTGAGGAGATTCAACAAAAAGACCAGCTCATCAAGCCAGGGATGAATATCGTCGATCTCGGTGCCGCACCGGGTGGCTGGTGTCAGTATGCGCGTAAGGTGCTTGGCAGCACAGGTCGGGTTATCGGTCTGGACCTGTTACCAATAGATCCGTTGATCGACGTGGAGTTGATACAGGGGGATTTCCGTGAGCAGGATGTTCTGGACACCTTGCTGGAAGTTGTTCAAGGGCAGCCGATAGACCTTGTTTTGTCAGATATGGCCCCCAATATAAGTGGTGTAAGTAGTGTCGATCAGCCCGGCGCTATGTATTTATGCGAGCTGGTGCTGGATTTTTCACAGCAAGTACTCAAAACGGGTGGTGATTGCCTGGTCAAGGCCTTTCAGGGGGAGGGTTATGATGAGCTGGTAAAGGGTTTTCGTGAGCATTTTCAAAAGATTATATTCAGAAAACCTAAAGCATCCCGGGCCAGGAGCCGAGAGGTATATATTCTGGCCAGAGGCTATAATTTATAGTATGTTTGCTTGCATAAATGTAAGTATATGAATGGAAAGCAATCTGTCGATTATTTGAGGAATTCATTTTGAGCGATATGGCAAAAAACATTATTTTATGGGTGGTTATTGCAATCATCCTGATGTCGGTTTTCAACCAGTTTGGTCCGACCACGAGCAACTACCAGAAGCCGACCTATTCCCAGTTTCTCGAGCAGGTTCGGGGTGACCGGGTGCGCAAGGTTGTTGTCACGGGTCGCACGATTAAAGGTGAATTCTCAAACGGCACACCGTTTTTAACGTATTACCCGGCCGGTGATGAAGAAGGCCTGTACAAGGATCTGCTCAAACACAAGGTGGACGTTGAAGCGACACCGCCGGAAAGGCCCTCACTGTGGTCGCAAATATTTATTTCCTGGTTCCCGATGTTACTCCTTATTGGTGTATGGATCTTTTTCATGCGCCAGATGCAGGGCGGTGGCGGCGGCCGTGGCGCGATGTCGTTTGGTAAGAGCAAGGCACGTATGCTCAGTGAAGACCAGGTCAAGATCAATTTCAGTGATGTTGCCGGCGTAGAGGAAGCCAAGGATGAAGTCGCTGAATTGGTAGAGTTTTTGCGTGACCCGGGCAAATTCCAGAAACTGGGTGGCAAGATTCCACGTGGCGTACTCATGGTGGGTTCTCCGGGTACCGGCAAGACCTTGCTGGCCAAGGCGATTGCCGGTGAAGCCAAGGTACCTTTCTTTACCATTTCCGGATCGGATTTCGTTGAAATGTTTGTCGGTGTGGGTGCTTCTCGCGTGCGGGATATGTTCGAACAGGCCAAGAAGCATGCTCCATGCATTATCTTTATCGATGAAATCGATGCCGTCGGTCGTCACCGTGGTGCCGGTCTGGGCGGAGGTCACGACGAGCGCGAACAGACATTGAACCAGTTGCTGGTCGAAATGGATGGCTTCGAAGGTAATGAAGGCGTGATCGTCATTGCCGCGACTAACCGTCCTGATGTACTGGACCCTGCCTTGTTGCGACCTGGACGTTTCGACAGGCAAGTGGTTGTACCCTTGCCTGATGTGAGAGGGCGTGAACAGATACTCAAGGTACACATGCGCAAGGTGCCATTGGCAGATGACGTTAATCCCTCTGTGATCGCGCGTGGTACACCCGGATTTTCCGGGGCCGATCTGGCCAATCTTGTGAACGAAGCAGCATTGTTTGCTGCACGTGCGAACAAACGGCTGGTTGATCATGATGACTTTGAAGATGCGAAAGACAAAATCATGATGGGTGCCGAACGCAAATCGATGGTCATGAGCGAAGACGAAAAGAAACTCACGGCCTATCATGAAGCCGGGCATGCGATTGTTGGCTTAAACCTGCCATCCCATGATCCTGTCTACAAGGTAACGATTATTCCACGTGGCCGGGCTCTCGGAGTGACCATGTTTTTGCCTACAGAAGATCGCTACAGCTATAGCAAGCAAAGGCTTAATAGCCAGATATCAAGTCTGTTCGGTGGTCGTATCGCCGAGGAACTGATATTTGGGGATGACTTTGTTACGACCGGTGCTTCTAATGATATTGAGCGTGCTACCGAGATCGCGCGTAACATGGTGACCAAGTGGGGCTTGTCTGACAAGCTGGGACCGTTGGCCTATGGTGAAGATGATGGTGAAGTGTTCCTTGGTCATTCTGTTACGCAGCACAAGAACCTGTCAGACAGTACAGCGCATGATATTGACAGTGAAGTCAGGGCGATTGTTGATAGCAACTATGAGCGTTCAGAAAAGATTCTGAACGACAATATGGATATCCTGCATGCTATGGCTGACGCCTTGATGAAATATGAAACCATCGACGAGAATCAGATAAAAGACCTGATGGATCGAAAGACGCCCAAACCTCCCGCTGACTGGGATGATTCTGACAAGTCACAAGGTGGCGGTGAGTCAGTCGATGATAAACAGAAAAATAAGGCAGACAGCTCGTCCACCATTGGTGGCGCAGCCAACGAGCACTAGACTGTCTTAACATTTAAAAAGCCGGTAGTGATTACCGGCTTTTTTTATAACCGGCAAACAGAGGTGTTGGCGGACCGATTCATGAATAAACTCGATTGTGGCGGAACTATGCTGGACTTATCCAGACCGGTTGTTATGGGTGTGCTGAATGTAACGCCGGATTCCTTTTCTGATGGCGGCCTGTACGCTGACATCGATAGCGCAGTTGATCAGGCAGAAAGGATGGTCGAATCGGGTGCCGCCATTATCGATATTGGTGGCGAGTCAACCCGACCCGGGGCGAAACCAGTTTCGGCGGATGATGAATGCAGGCGGATTATCCCGGTTATTGAAGCGTTGGTAAAACGCAGACTCAATACTGTTATTTCTGTTGATACCAGCAAGTCGGAAGTGATGAAGCAAGCTGTTGCCGCGGGTGCTGGGTTAATCAATGACGTTTGTGCACTGCAGCAGGGAAACTCGCTGGAAGTGGCGGCAGAAATAGGCGTACCGGTTTGTCTAATGCACATGCAAGGTGAACCCCGCACCATGCAGCAACAACCCAGGTATGAAGATGTCGTCGGCGATATCGGTTTGTTTTTACAGCAGCGAATTGAATCCTGTCTGCAGGCAGGTATTGATAAAAGCAAACTGCTCGTCGATCCGGGTTTCGGGTTTGGCAAGACAGTAGAGCAAAATTATATTTTACTGGAAGGCCTGGCCGAATTTAAAAAAACCGGTTTGCCGGTACTGGTTGGCTTGTCACGTAAAAGCATGATTGGAGCCATACTGGATAAGCAGGCAGATCAACGCCTGGCAGGCAGCATAGCAGCGGCCTGTTATGCCCTCGACAGGGGAGCTGATATTTTAAGGGTGCATGATGTGGCTGAAACCGTTGATGCCGTAAAAATATATTGTGCCATGAAGAATCTGGAGTAAATACGTGAAAAGAAAGTATTTTGGAACGGATGGAATCAGGGGCAAGGTTGGAGAATATCCGATCACGCCTGAATTTGTGTTGAAGCTGGGTTGGGCTGTTGGCAAGACCTTGTGCAAGGAAGGCAGAGGGAAAGTGGTCATAGGAAAGGATACCCGCATATCCGGCTATATGTTTGAGTCAGTCCTGGAAGCCGGTTTATCGGCAGCCGGCGTTGATACCTTGTTGCTAGGTCCTATCCCGACGCCGGCGATTGCCTATATTACACGCACATTACATGCGGATGCGGGTATCGTGATCAGTGCTTCACATAATCCGTTTTACGATAATGGTATCAAGTTCTTTTCAGCAGATGGAACCAAATTACCCGATGAAGTTGAACTGGAAATCGAGGCCATGCTCGATGAACCAATGACAACGGTGGCATCTGATCAGCTGGGTAAAGCGGAACGTGTTACCGATGCACGTGGCCGATACATCGAGTTTTGCAAGAGTACGGTGCCCTCGTCAGTTGATCTTAAAGGCATGAAAATCGTTGTCGACTGTGCGCATGGAGCGACCTATCAGGTGGCTCCCAATGTGTTTGATGAAATCGGCGCCGAAGTCATAACACTGGGTGTCGATCCGAATGGATTGAATATTAACCAGGGTGTTGGTTCTACCAAGCCGGATGGCATGCGCGAAGCCGTGCTGAGTCACGGTGCTGATGTCGGCATCGGACTGGATGGTGATGGTGATCGACTTATCATGGTGGATGAGCTGGGTGAGATTGTTGATGGAGACGAAATACTGTACATCATTGCCAGGGACAGGCTAAGTCGAAATGCCCTGCGAGGTGGAGTCGTGGGTACCCAGATGAGCAACCTGGGCATGGAAGTCGCGCTCAGGAATGAAGGTGTCGACTTTTACCGAAGCAAGGTAGGGGATCGTTATGTCATGGAAATGCTGCAATCGACCAATTCGATGATTGGTGGCGAAGGTTCGGGTCATATAATTTGTCTGGACTGTATCAGCACGGGCGATGGCACGATATCGGCCCTGCAGGTGCTTTCAGCGATGCGGAAAGCAGGAAAAAGCCTGCACGAACTGAAGTCCGGTATGAGTAAATTTCCACAAAGCCTGATCAATGTAAAAATGTCGAGAAGCATCGACCCGACCAGTGATGACAAGATAAAGCAAGCCATCAAGGCTGTGGAAGACGAACTGGGTGATGAAGGCCGTGTCTTGCTCCGGCTTTCAGGTACCGAGCCACTGGTACGCGTTATGGTTGAAGGTCGAGAGGCTACGCAGGTGGACATGCTGGCACGTCGCCTGGCCCTGGTTGTCGAAGAGGTGACCTCGGGCGGGTAATTTCAGTATTTATCAGGTTCTAACTACTCGCTAGATTATTGTATCTATACAACTTTGCGCCCTCTGCGTCTTTGCGCCTTTGCGTTAGATCTTAATTAAGATTAAACCATATCAAATGATTGATTTATCTGGCAATTGCGGGTAAGCTTGCCGGCTATTTATTGCTAAGAATTCGGATGTTGGAGAAACAAATGCGTACAAAGCTGGTGGCAGGTAACTGGAAGTTGAATGGTTCTTTGGACAGTATCCGGGAACTTATTAAAGGAATTCAAGCAGGTATGGATTCTGTTAAGACTGCCGGTGTTGCAGTTTGTCCCCCTGCTATCTATATACCCGAGGTCGCCAAGCTGGTCGAAGGTTCGAAAATTGCGGTTGGCTCTCAAAATATTTGCGATCAGGATTCTGGTGCCTATACTGGTGAGATCGCCGGCTCGATGTTGAAAGAGTTTGGTTGTGAATATGCTATTGTCGGTCACTCCGAGCGCCGTAGTTTATATGGCGAATCAGACCAAATGGTCGCCGCTCGCTATGCAGCGGCACGTCGCAACGGTTTGAAACCCATATTGTGTGTAGGTGAATTACTGGAAGAGCGCGAACAGGGTATTACCGAAGAGGTGGTAGGCCGCCAGATTGATGCCGTGCTGGAGCTGGAAGGGGTTGAGTCACTCGCTGATGCTGTGATTGCCTATGAGCCGGTTTGGGCCATCGGCACGGGTAAAACGGCCAGTCCGGAACAGGCGCAGGAAGTACATAAATTTATTCGCGAAAAGATTGCTGCTTTGAATGCAGACATTGCTGCCAACCTGGTGATTCAGTATGGCGGCAGTGTGAAAGGTTCAAATGCTGCAGAGTTATTCGGTATGCCGGATATTGATGGTGGCTTGATAGGCGGAGCGGCCTTGCAAGCAGATGATTTTCTGGCTATTTGTCAGGCTGCAGGTTAAAACGGGGAAAGATTTCATGCAGGCTTTTTTATTGGTTACACAGGTTTTATTGTCTATCTCATTGATCGGTTTGATCCTGATACAGCACGGTAAAGGTGCAGATGCAGGTGCTGCTTTCGGTAGTGGCGCCTCTTCAACGGTGTTTGGCGCCTCGGGGTCTGCTTCGTTTCTGAGTCGGGCCACCGCGATCCTCGCGACACTGTTTTTCGCAGTCAGTTTATCACTGACGATACTCGCCCATCGACAGACAGACGAGGGCAATCTGGTAGAGAAATTCAAGGCTCCCGAGCCTGCCACAGCTGTTGTAGAAAAGACAGATGCACCAAAAACGGACGTTCCAGTTGCACCCACAGCAGAAGCGCCTGCAACCGATGTACCGGCAGCTGCCGACAAGGCTGTTCAGCCATCAGCGGCAGACACAAAGGATAAGTAACAGTTTTTGCCGATGTGGTGGAATTGGTAGACACGCCATCTTGAGGGGGTGGTAGCGTAAGCTGTGCCGGTTCGACTCCGGCCATCGGCACCATATTTGACTAAAAAATGGTCAATCTTGTAATAAAAAAACGGTAGCTTCGGCATACCGTTTTTTTATGCCCCTAAAAATGACCTATCTTTTTGATTAATAAGAATAATTCAAAATACCCGAACTTGACACAGGTTCCCTTGATAGCCTAGACTGCAACGCAACAATAAATCATCTAAACACAAGATTTAGAGATAAACATAACTACATCGCTTGTATGTTTGATATTGATTCAAGTACAGGCGCTGACGGAGTGAGAGGCAAATGCTGGAGAATTACTTACCGATCCTGGTATTTATAGGTATAGGTATACTGTTTGGTATCGGGCCTATACTGGCAGGTGCTATTCTGGCACCGCATAAACCCAATAATGAAAAACTGTCTCCCTACGAATGTGGTTTTGAAGCATTTGAAGACTCACGCGCAACCTTTGACATTCGTTACTATTTGGTTGCCATTTTATTCATTCTGTTCGATCTTGAAATAGCCTTTATGTTTCCGTGGGCCGTAGTGCTTGATGATCTGGGCTGGTATGGTGTGATTTCCATGAGCGTATTTCTGGGCATCCTTGTGATTGGCTTTATCTATGAGTGGAAGAAAGGAGCGCTGGAATGGGAATAGAAGGTGTATTTGAAAAGGGTTTTGTAACCACTTCAGCCGACAAGCTTATTAACTGGGCGCGTACCGGCTCTATGTGGCCTATGACATTCGGACTTGCCTGTTGCGCAGTCGAGATGATGCAGGCAGGGGCTTCCCGGTATGATATCGACCGATTCGGCATTCTGTTTCGACCGAGTCCGCGGCAATCGGATGTGATGATCGTTGCAGGTACATTATGTAACAAGATGGCTCCGGCACTCAGAAAGGTCTATGAACAGATGCCCGAGCCACGATGGGTGATCTCCATGGGGTCGTGTGCCAATGGCGGTGGCTATTACCATTATTCCTATTCGGTTGTCCGTGGTTGTGACCGGATCGTACCGGTCGATATCTATGTGCCAGGTTGTCCGCCTACTGCGGAAGCCTTGCTTTACGGCATACTCCAGCTGCAGAACAAGATCAAACGCACCAATACAATAGCTCGCACATAAGTTATAGAGAAAACAAGATATGGCAGATTCGCAAACACTGGCAGCAAAGATCAAGGATCGGTTTTCCGATCTCGTGATCAACTGCACAGTGGATCTTAATGAAGTCACTCTGGAAATACCGCCGGCCAGCATTGTTGAGGTGAGCCGGGCCTTGAGAGATGAAGATGATTTTGCATTCGAAATACTGATAGACCTGTGTGGTGTTGATTACGCCGCGTATGGCTCGGTTGAATGGGAAACGGATATTTCAACCGATACGGGATTCAGTCGTGGCGTAAATGACACCACCCCGGAAACACTGGCTAATAATCAACATGCGGATAAACCCCGGTTTGCTGTTGTCTACCATTTATTATCCATTGCCAATAACCAGCGTTTACGGCTACGTAGTTACCCGGACAGCAGTGATTATCCCGTGATCGATTCAGTACACGAGGTATGGAACGGCGTAAACTGGTTTGAGCGTGAAGCATTTGATTTATACGGTATCATTTTCGAAGGTCACCCGGATCTACGACGTATCTTGTCTGATTACGGATTTATAGGCCACCCATTCCGTAAGGACTACCCATTAAGCGGTCATGTTGAAATGCGTTATGACGCAGAAAAGGGCCGGGTTATTTATCAACCTGTCAGCATTGAACCGCGTGTATTGGTGCCACGAGTTATACGTGAAGATCATCGTTATGAAGATGGTCAAGCAGGTGAGGAGTCTTCAAATGCCTGAACTTCGTAATATGACACTGAACTTTGGCCCTCAGCACCCTGCTGCGCACGGTGTATTGCGACTGATCCTGGAAATGAATGGAGAGGTCATCGAGCGTGCAGACCCGCATGTTGGTTTGTTGCATCGGGCTACCGAAAAACTGGCCGAGAGTAAACCATACAACCAGAGTATCGGTTACATGGATCGTCTGGATTATGTATCCATGATGTGCAACGAGCACGCTTATGTCATGGCCATCGAGAAAATGCTGGGCATCGAGGTACCGGAACGCGCGCAGTATATCCGCGTCATGTTTGACGAGATTACGCGGATACTGAACCACCTATTGTGGATAGGTGCACACGGACTTGATGTCGGTGCGATGACGATCTTTTTGTACGCATTCCGTGAACGTGAAGACCTGATGGATGTATACGAGGCCGTTTCCGGCGCACGTTTGCATGCCACTTATTATCGCCCTGGTGGCGTGAATCGTGACCTGCCTGACAGTATGCCCAGGTACGAGGCCAACCAGTGGCGCAGCGAAAAAGATACCGATCGTCTGAATGGTAACCGTGACGGTTCAGTGCTTGATTTCATCGAAGATTTTACCAGGCGTTTCCCGGGTTATGTTGACGAATATGAAACCCTGTTGACAGATAACAGGATCTGGAAGCAACGAACAGTTGGCATTGGCGTAGTTAGCCCCGAAAGGGCCATGCAACTGGGCTTTACAGGTCCGATGTTAAGGGGTTCGGGTGTTGAGTGGGACCTGCGCAAAAAGCAACCTTATGAGGTTTACGACAAGCTGGATTTCGATATTCCTGTAGGCACCAACGGCGACTCCTATGATCGTTACCTGGTGCGCATGGAAGAAATGCGTCAGTCGAATCGGATTATCAGCCAGTGTGTGGAGTGGCTAAGAAACAATCCTGGCCCGGTATTGCTTGAAGACAATAAGGTTACACCGCCTCGGCGTGAAACCATGAAGGGAAATATGGAATCATTGATCCATCATTTCAAACATTTTACCGAGGGTTACTGTGTGCCTGCCGGTGAAGCCTATGTCGGCATCGAGCACCCGAAAGGTGAGTTTGGTATTTACATGGTTTCTGATGGTGCAAACAAGCCGTACAGACTCAAGATTCGCGCACCGGGTTTCGCACACTTGTCATCGCTCGATGAAATGGTGCGCGGCCATATGCTGGCCGACGTGGTCGCTGTTATCGGAACCCAGGATATCGTATTTGGGGAGATAGACCGCTAATGAATCAGAACGTCAAACAATCACTGCTTGACCTGTTGAGTCAGGAAGTTCGCAAAGAAATCGACCACTGGGTAGCCAAATACCCTGAAGAGCAGAAACAATCTGCTGTGATGGCAGCACTCAGGATCGTGCAGGAAAACAACGAAGGTTACTTGAGTAATGAGCTGATGGATGCGGTTGCCGAATATTTATCCATGCCGAGTATTGCTGTTTACGAAGTGGCCACCTTTTACTCCATGTATGAGCATAAACCTGTAGGGCGTCACAAGATCTGTGTCTGCAATAGTGTTTCCTGTTTATTAAATGATTCTGCCGGCGTGCTTGATTACCTGCAGGAAAAGCTCGGTGTAAAACTGGGTGAAGTGACAGCAGACGGCAAATTCTCTATCAAGGAAGTTGAGTGCCTCGGTGCCTGTGTCGGTGCGCCCGCCGTGATGATCGGTAAGGATTATTATGAAAACCTTACTAAAGAAAAAGTCGATAAAATACTGGAAGAGCTGGATTAGTTATGGCGAACGAAGTTTGTTTCAGAAATGAACACCTGGAAAAGCCCTGGCAACTTGATGCCTATCGTCTGAGCGGTGGCTATGAAGTACTGAAGAAGATTCTTACAGATAAGATCCCGGCTGAAGATATTATTGAAGAACTAAAGTTGTCTGCCTTGCGTGGTCGAGGTGGAGCAGGATTCCCGACGGGGCTCAAATGGAGTTTCATGCCGAGAACAGCGCCAGGCCAGAAATACATCGTTTGCAATTCGGATGAAGGTGAGCCGGGTACCTGTAAAGACCGGGATATCCTGAGAAACAACCCGCACCAATTGATCGAAGGCATGATCATTGCCGGTTATTGCATTGGTGCCAGTGTTGGTTATAACTATATTCGTGGTGAATTCTGGGAACCTTTTGAACGTATGGAAGCGGCGATTGAAGAAGCGCGAAAAGAGGGTTTGCTGGGCGATAATATTTTTGGCAGCGAGTTCAGTTTTCAATTGCATAATCACCTGGGTGCAGGTGCCTATATTTGTGGTGAAGAGACAGCATTGCTGGAATCGATTGAAGGCAAAAAAGGCCAGCCTCGTTTCAAACCGCCATTTCCTGCAGGATATGGTTTGTATGGCAAGCCAACCACGATCAATAATACTGAATCGCTGGCATCGGTGCCTGAGATTCTCAGAAACGGCGGTCAATGGTTTCTGGAACTGGGCAAGCCGAATAACGGTGGTTCCAAGCTTTTCTGCGTATCCGGCCACGTAAACAACCCCGGTAATTTTGAAATCCCGATGGGTACACCGTTTTCAGAACTGCTAGAGATGGCAGGCGGTGTGCGTGACGGAAACAAACTCAAGGCTGTCATACCAGGTGGGTCATCGGTTCCTGTCGTAACGGGTGATGTAATGATGGATGTCGATATGGATTATGATTCCATCACCGCTGCCGGTTCCATGCTGGGTTCGGGTGCGGTCATCGTGATGGATGAGCATACCTGCATGGTCAACGTGTTATCCAATCTGTCTCATTTTTATTACAACGAGTCTTGCGGTCAGTGTACACCTTGCCGTGAAGGTACAGGCTGGTTGTCGCGCGTCGTACACCGTATTGAGCATGGGCAGGGCAGGCCGGAAGATCTTGATAACCTTGATCGCATAGCAGGGCAAATTGGCGGGCATACCATCTGTGCACTAGGTGATGCAGCTGCGATGCCGGTGCAAAGTTTTATAAAGAACTATCGTGATGAATTCGAGTATCACATCGAACATAAAAAATGCATGGTAGCCATGAAGAATTCTTTTTCGTAGGGGTGCCATTTAGGCTGGATAAATGAGTGACGATCAGATCAATATTGAAATAAACGGCAAGGCATTAACAGCTGATCCGGGAGCCATGGTGATTGAAGTGGCAGACAAGGCGGGTATTCGTATACCTCGTTTTTGTTATCATAATAAATTATCCGTTGCTGCTAATTGCCGTATGTGCCTGGTGGAAGTAGAGAAAGCCCCGAAACCATTACCCGCTTGCGCAACGCCAGTAATGGATGGCATGAAAGTTTATACAAAATCGCCCAAAGCCATTGCAGCGCAAAAAGCGACCATGGAGTTTTTGCTGATCAACCACCCTCTGGATTGCCCTATCTGCGACCAGGGAGGTGAGTGCGAACTGCAGGACGTCGCCATGGGTTACGGTGGAGATGTATCCCGGTATTCCGAAGGTAAGCGTGTTGTGCCAGACAAAAGTCTGGGCTCGCTTATTGCAACCGATATGACACGATGCATTCACTGTACTCGTTGTGTGCGTTTCGGTCAGGAGCTTGCGGGTATGCGGGAGATGGGTGCAACCGGTCGAGGTGAACATACCAGGATCGGCACCTATATAGAACAAGCTGTTGATTCGGAGATGTCTGGTAACATTATTGATCTGTGTCCGGTTGGCGCACTGACTGCAAAACCGTCACGTTATTCGGCTCGTGCCTGGGAATTGATGCAAAAACCATCGATTGCAGCGCATGACTGTATGGGGTCAAACACGTCTGTTCATACCTTCAGAGGTGACATCACACGTACAGTGCCGCGAGATAATGAAAGCATTAATGAATGCTGGTTGTCTGATCGTGACCGCTTCAGCTATGAAGGTATTAATTGTCAGACACGTCTGACGACACCGATGATCAAGGTTAATGATCAGTGGAAAGAGACTGATTGGGACACTGCACTCGAGGCAACGGCAAAGGGGCTGAAGGCCGCAGGTGCTGATCTGGGTATGCTGATTTCTCCTAATTCCACACTGGAAGAAATGAGCCTGGTGCGCCAGCTTGCTACTGGCCTGGGTACGGGTAATCTTGATCACCGTCTGCGACAAACCGATTTCAGGCAACAAACAGTTGATTCGGCCTGCCCGTCATTGGGTCAGAGTATAGAAAGTCTCGAGCAACAGGATGCTGTATTGTTGATAGGCTCCAATGTGCGTAAGGAGCAGCCGATTGCAGCACATCGTTTACGCAAGGCATCAATGCGTGGCGCCAAAATCATGTTCATGAATGTACGTGATTTTAACTACCACTTTAATGTTGAAGAAAATATTATCTCGCCCCCGGCGCATTTCATACAGAATCTCGCAGGTATTGCCAAGGCCGCTATGGATATGAGTGGTACGAAAGTCCCGGATAACCTGCAACACGTGCTGGCTAATGCCAATACTACTGATGCGCACGTGGCAGTCGCGGGACACCTTAATTCTGAAGAAAATTCCAGTGTGATACTGGGTGTACAGGCACAGTACATGCCATACCTGGCCGAAATTCGTACGCTGGCGAGTGCTATCGCACAGGCAACCGGATCCCATTTTGGTTATCTTACTGAAGGCGCCAATACCAGTGGTGCCTGGCAGGCAGGTTTATTGCCGGCAGGGCTCAATGCTCAGGAGATGTCATCTGGCAAGGTCAAGGCATTTGCCTTATTGGGTATTGAGCCTGAGTTTGATATGGCAAACCCGGCAAACGCCGTCAGGGCCATGAAAAATGCTGACTTCGTGGTTTCACTGACTTCATTTGTTTCAGATAGCATGAAAGATTACGCCGATGTTTTGTTACCTGTTGGCACAATAGCGGAAACGTCCGGTACTTTTATAAACGTTGCTGGCGACGTGCAGAGTTTTTCCGGGGTCAGTCAACCGCAAGGTGATGCAAGACCGGCGTGGAAAGTGTTGCGCGTGTTGGGCAACCTGCTTGATTTGTCCGGCTTCGATTATGTGAGTTCAGATGAAATACGCGATGAAGAGTTGCACAGAATAGGGTCGGTAGAAATGAATAATTTCATTACCGCAGATGAAGTCGTTTCTGTTCCTGAAGGTATGGAAGGATTGATTCGTATCGGCGCTGTCGCAACCTATCATGAAGACGCGGTTGTCAGAAGGGCGACTGCATTACAAAAAACAGGTGATGCAAAACTGAACGGTGTGAGTATTAACTCATCCCTTGCTGCAAAGCTGGGTTTGAACGAAGTTGAAAAAGTGCTGGTGCGTCAATCTGGTGATGATGTCAGTATGAGTTTGAAGATAGACGAAGGTATACCTGATGATTGTGTCTGGATGCCGCTGGCGACATCAGACAGTGCAAAGCTGGGCTCCTTGTTCGCTACTATCGAACTGGAGGCAGATTAATCATGATGGAACTTATTATAACTGTCGGGTTTATCTTGCTGAAAGTGATGGCGATCGTAATACCGCTTATGTTGGGCGTTGCCTATCTGACTTATGCTGAACGTAAATTAATTGGTTATATGCAAGTGCGTGTTGGGCCGAACAGGGTGGGGCCAAAAGGCTGGTTGCAACCTATTGCTGACGCGCTCAAGCTGATGATGAAAGAAATTGTTATACCTACCAATGCCAATAAATTTCTTTTTGTTATTGCACCGATGTTATCTATAGGACCATCGCTGGCCGCATGGGCTGTCGTGCCTTTCAGTGAAGGACTGGTGTTGTCAAATATTGACGCGAGTCTGTTATACATCCTGGCTATGACTTCTCTGGGAGTCTATGGCGTGATTGTTGCGGGTTGGGCTTCTAATTCAAAATATGCGTTTCTCGGGGCAATGCGGTCTGCAGCCCAGATTGTGGCTTATGAAATTGCCATGGGTTTCGCGCTGGTCGGTGTGTTGATGGCGGCATCAAGTATTAACCTGCATGAAATCGTCATGCAGCAATCCGGTGGTTTGTGGCATTGGTACTGGATGCCATTATTTCCATTATTCCTGGTGTATTTTATATCCGGTGTTGCTGAAACCAATCGAGCACCATTTGATGTCGCGGAAGGTGAATCCGAGATTGTTGCCGGTTTCCATGTTGAATATTCAGGTATGACGTTTGCTGTTTTCTTCCTCGCTGAATATGCCAATATCATACTCATAGCGGTCCTAACGGCCTTGATGTTTATGGGTGGCTGGTTATCTCCATTCCAGGGAATTCCGGTTATCGGTGATACGTTCCTTGGTGAGTCCAGTATTATCTGGTTCCTCGCAAAATCGGCCTTTTTCGCCTTTGTCTTCCTGTGGTTCAGGGCGACGTTCCCACGCTATCGATATGATCAGATCATGCGTCTGGGCTGGAAAGTATTTATCCCTATCACGATTATCTGGATTCTGGTGCTGGGTATTGTGATCGCAGCCAAGGTTTCCTATGTAACACTGGGACTGGCTACGCTGGGGATAGTTGCGGCCTACATGATGTTTAACAAACTGGTAACAAGGGCGAGGACGTAATCATGGTCAGGACTCTTAAGAACGCATTCCATAGTCTTTTCCTATTGGAGCTGTTAAAAGGGCTAAGACTAACGGGCCGGTACATGTTTGCAAAAAAAATTACCGTGCAATATCCGGAACAAAAGACACCCATGTCTCCCCGTTTTCGTGGTCAGCATGCCTTGCGACGTTATCCCAATGGAGAAGAACGCTGCATTGCCTGTAAATTATGCGAGGCAGTCTGCCCGGCACTGGCAATCACGATCGATTCTGAAGAGCGTGAAGACGGTACGCGACGAACTACGCGATATGATATCGATCTTTTTAAATGCATTTTCTGCGGCTTTTGTGAAGAGGCCTGTCCGGTTGATTCGATAGTGGAAACAAGGCACTTTGAGTACCACTTTGAAGAACGCGGCGAGCAGATAATGACCAAGGATAAATTACTCGCATTGGGTGATCGTTTTGAATCACAGATTGCAGAAGACAGAGCGGCAGATGCTGCTTACCGATAAGTAGAAACAGGCGATATAAAAATGACGTTTGAAAAAATCATATTTTATCTTTTTGCGGGTATTTTGATTCTGGCCGCATTAAGAGTGATTACAGCTCGTAACCCGGTGCATGCAGCCCTGTTTCTGGTGTTGGCCTTTTTCTCAAGTGCGGCGTTATGGATATTACTGGAAGCAGAATTCCTGGCCATCACGCTGGTACTGGTCTATGTCGGCGCCGTTATGGTTTTGTTCCTGTTCGTGGTTATGATGTTGAATATCAATATTGATGTTATGCGTGAAGGGTTCATTAAATACCTGCCTATCGGTATAGCTGTTGCTGTTATCAGTGCGATTGAAATGGGAATTGTCATTACCGGGAATTTTGGTGCCGATAAAACACCGGCATTGGTGAGAAATGAGCCGGGTTACAGTAATACCGAGGCGATCGGTAATGTTCTGTATACTGAATACCTGTTTGCTTTTGAGGTAGCGGCTGTGCTCTTGCTCGTTGCGATCGTTGCGGCTATTGCGCTGACCATGCGTAAGCGTCCTAACACAAAATTCCAGAATCCGGGTGAGCAGGTTATTGTCAAAAAGGCTGATCGTCTGCGTGTAGTGAAGATGGATTCAGAGGAGAAGCAGTCATGATTACCTTGTCAGATTACCTGGTGGTTGCTGCCATTCTGTTTTGTTTATCATTAGCGGGCATCTTCCTCAACCGAAAGAATGTCATTATTCTGCTGATGTCTATCGAGCTGATGTTGTTGTCAGTGAATATCAATTTTGTTGCTTTCTCCTCTTTCCTGCAGGATATATCAGGACAGGTTTTCGTATTTTTTATACTCACGGTAGCAGCAGCAGAGGCGGCGATAGGCCTGGCTATTCTCGTTGTACTGTATCGTAGTAAACAATCCATCAATGTTGATGATATGGATTCAATGAAAGGTTAATAACGTGACTGATAGTATGCAAAGTATATATCTGATGATTCCGCTGGCGCCACTCGCAGGTGCCATCATTGCCGGGTTGTTTGGCTGGAAGATAGGACGAACTGCATCACATGTTGTGGCGATTGCAGGGGTAGGTATTGCCTTTGTATTATCGCTTGTTGTTTTTAACCACATTGTTATAAATGATGCGCCGGCATTTAATGGCACAGTCTATACATGGATGGTCAGTAATGGTATCAACTTTGAAGTGGGTTTTCTGATAGACAAGCTCACCGCCATGATGTTGATTGTGGTCACCTTTGTTTCACTGATGGTGCACGTCTATACCATTGGATATATGCATGATGACCCGGGCTACCAGCGTTTTTTCAGTTACATTGCCCTGTTTACCTTCTCCATGCTCATGCTCGTTATGTCAAACAACTTCCTGCAGTTGTTCTTTGGCTGGGAAGCGGTGGGACTGGTTTCCTATTTGTTGATCGGTTTCTGGTATACACGACCAACGGCAATCTACGCAAACCTCAAGGCATTCCTTGTTAATCGTGTCGGCGACTTTGGTTTTCTACTGGGCATTGCAGCAGTACTCATGTATTCGGGCAGCCTGGATTACGCTGAAGTGTTCAAACAGGCGCCGAGCATGAGTGGTAAGACAATTGAGATATTTAGCGGTCATGAATGGTCAGTCATGACTGTTATCTGCATCCTGTTATTCATTGGCGCTATGGGTAAATCGGCACAGGTTCCATTACATGTATGGTTGCCTGATTCAATGGAAGGTCCGACCCCTATATCTGCACTGATTCACGCGGCCACCATGGTAACAGCCGGCATATACATGGTTGCACGCATGTCACCATTGTTCGAGTTATCGGAAACAGCATTGACCTTTGTATTGGTAATTGGTGCGACAACTGCATTGTTTATGGGATTTCTGGGGCTGGTTCAACACGATATCAAGCGCGTAGTGGCCTACTCAACACTGTCTCAGCTGGGTTACATGACAGTCGCTCTTGGTGTGTCAGCCTATGCGACAGGTGTCTTCCATCTGATGACTCATGCATTTTTCAAGGCATTGTTATTCCTCGGTGCCGGCTCGGTCATTATTGCCATGCATCACGAGCAGGACATGCGTAAAATGGGTGGGCTCAGAAAGTACATGCCCATTACCTGGATTACATCACTTATTGGCTCGCTGGCGTTGATTGGTACCCCGGGCTTTGCTGGCTTTTATTCAAAGGATGCCATTATTGTTGCGGTGAGGGAGTCCTCGTTAGCTGGTTCTGGTTATGCCTATTTTGCTGTGCTGGCAGGTGTATTTATCACTGCGTTGTACAGTTTCCGTATGTACTTCCTGGTATTTCATGGCAAGGAAAGAATGGACGAACATACGCGCGAGCACCTGCATGAATGCCCTCGAGTCGTTACCTGGCCGTTGATTGCGCTTGCAATACCTTCGGTCGTCATTGGTGCAGCCTATGTTGACCAGATGGCGTTCGGTGGATTCTTCGGCAGTGCAATAGTCGTCAGCGAATCGCATCAGGTTTCCGCTGAAGTGGCGCAATACTTTAGCAGCTGGTGGGGGCTGATCCTGCATTCATTTGCGGACTATCCTGTGTATTTTGCGGCTGCCGGTGTTTTCACTGCATGGTTCCTGTATATGAAACGGCCTGATATACCGGACTTGATACAGCAGAAATTTATGTTTGTTCACAAGGTGCTTGATAACAAGTATTTTGCAGACCGTTTTAATGAAATTGTTTTTGCCGGAGGTAGCAGGATGCTTGGTAATTTGTTCTGGCGATTGGGTGATATCAAATTGATAGACGGTTTGTTCGTAAATGGCTCTGCTAAATCCATTGGCTGGTTCTCCGGGATTATTCGTCACATACAGACCGGCTATTTATACCACTATGCATTTGCAATGATCATAGGCTTGTTGTTGTTGATGACCTGGGTTGTGTTTAGATAATTAAAGCGGTAAAGGATATTAAATGTTATTTGGTTTAGACATCTTAAGTACGTTGATCTGGTTGCCGATAATTGGTGGCCTGATTGTGCTGGCTGCAGGAGAGAAGAGGGCTAGAGCTATCTCCCTTGTTGTAGCGATCGTAACATTTTTGTTGAGTATCCCGCTTTATACGCAATTTGATACAACCACAGCGGCTATGCAATTTACCGAGCTGCATGCATGGATACCGGCTTTTAATATTAATTACCAGCTTGGCGTTGACGGGATTTCCATGCCGTTGATTATCCTGACAACCTTCACAACCGTATTGGTAGTGTTGTCGGCATGGGAAGTGATCAAGAAAAAACCGGAACAATACATGGCTGCCTTCCTGATTATGGAAGGGATTATGGTCGGTGTTTTTTGCGCCCTGGATGCGATACTGTTCTATGTATTCTGGGAAGCCATGTTAATACCCATGTTCCTTATTATTGGTGTATGGGGTGGCCCTAACCGTGTTTATGCCACCGTCAAATTTTTCCTTTACACCTTCCTGGGTTCTGTATTGATGTTGGTGGCCCTGATTTACATGGGGCTAAAAGAGGATGCCTTCTCGATACTGGGTTTCCATTCTCTACCCCTGAGTATCAACGAACAAATATTCATTTTTCTTGCGTTCCTGTTGGCGTTTGCGGTCAAGGTACCCATGTGGCCTGTGCATACCTGGTTACCGGATGCACACGTTGAGGCACCTACAGGTGGTTCAGTGATACTGGCTGCCATCATGCTGAAGATCGGTGGTTATGGTTTCCTTAGGTTCAGTTTGCCTATTACACCTGATGCCAGCAGTACTCTCGACTGGTTGATCATCCTGATGTCACTGGTAGCTGTTGTTTATATCGGTTTTGTCGCTCTCGCCCAGAAGGATATGAAGAAACTGATCGCCTATTCATCCATCGCCCATATGGGTTTTGCGACACTGGGGTTTTTCCTGGTGTTCAGCATTATAGACAATACCGGAAGCTGGAAAGAAGCTGCCCTGGGTATGGAAGGGGGTATGGTTCAGATGATATCGCATGGCTTTATATCTGCTGCCATGTTCCTTTGTGTGGGCGTATTGTACGACCGCATGCACAGTCGTGAAATAAGCGATTATGGCGGTGTGGTAAATACCATGCCCATGTTTGCGGCCTTTATGGTTTTATTTGCCATGGCCAATGCAGGTCTGCCAGGTACTTCCGGTTTTGTAGGCGAGTTTATGGTTATCCTGAACAGCTTTAAGGCCAATTTCTGGATCGCATTCCTGGCTGCAACTACCCTAATACTGGGTGCGGCCTACACGTTGTGGATGGTGAAGCGAGTAGTCTATGGTGAGGTGGCCAATGATAATGTTGCACAACTTACTGATATCAATTCCCGTGAATTCGTCATTTTAGCTACGCTGGCAGTTGTCGTGTTGTTTTTTGGTCTGTATCCAGCGCCATTGACTGAAGTCATGCACGAATCCGTTCATCACTTGTTACAACATGTTTCGGTATCGAAATTATAGGATAAAGCAGCGCGCGGATAGTGCACTGAGGTTAAATAGAATATGAATATTGAAATACCCAATTTATCGCTTGCCTTGCCGGAGATTTTTTTACTCGGCATGACCTGCTTGCTCCTGGTTATAGACCTTTTTCTGAATGAGAAAAATCGTATTTTTTCCTACTTGCTGGCCCAGTTGAGCTTGCTGGGTGCGGTCATCATCACCTATAACCAGATTGGCGCAGATACTGAAATCGGTTTTTCCGGTTCCTTTATCCGCGATAACATGGGCGATATCCTGAAGATATTCATCTATGTGATTACGGCCGTCGTGTTCCTGTACTCAAGAGAATATCTGCAGCAGCGAAAACTGTTCAAGGGTGAGTTTTATGTGCTCGGCCTGTTCGGTGTGCTCGGTATGATGATTATGGTGTCAGCGCATAGTTTCCTGACAGTGTACCTGGGGTTGGAGTTGTTGTCCCTGTCACTGTATACCATGGTGGCGCTTAACCGGGATTCTGAAACATCAACCGAAGCGGCAATGAAATATTTTGTGCTGGGAGCAATAGCATCGGGCATGTTGTTGTATGGAATGTCAATGATTTACGGCGTAACCTCGAGCCTGGACCTGGCCGAGATCGGCAGTTACATTGCCAAAAATGGAATAATGCAAGACGGCAAGATCAATATCATTCTCAGTTTTGGCCTGGTATTTATTGTTGTTGGTCTGGCATTTAAACTCGGCGCAGTGCCATTTCATATGTGGGTACCGGATATTTATCACGGTGCACAAACACCCGTTACGCTATACATTGGAGCTGCACCTAAACTGGCTGCATTTGCGATGATTATGCGAATACTGGTAGAGGGAATGGAGGCCTTGCATGCTGATTGGCAAATGATGCTGGTTGTCCTGTCGGTTGCTTCACTTGCAGTAGGTAATATTGTTGCTATCGCGCAAACCAATATCAAGCGTATGCTGGCATATTCTACTATTTCACATGTCGGATTCCTGTTGCTTGGCATTCTGGCCGGTAACCAGAATGGTTACTCTGCATCCATGTTCTATGTGCTGGTCTATGCCATTATGTCGGTAGGCGCCTTTGGTATGATCATTCTGCTGAGTCGCTCCGGTTTTGAAGCTGATACACTGGATGACTTCAAGGGGCTTAATGAACGCAGTCGCTGGTATGCCTTCATGATGCTGCTGATCATGTTCTCTATGGCAGGTGTACCTCCTACAGTAGGGTTCTTCGCTAAATTATGGGTCATTGAAGCTGTGCTTGATGTCAATATGGCCTGGCTGGCAATTACTGCAGTCCTGTTCTCGGTTATCGGCGCATACTACTACATCCGCATAATCAAATTGATGTACTTTGATAAACCGTTAGATACATCTGAAATAACGGCTGATATCGATATGCGAGTGGTGATCTCTGTCAATGGCATGTTAATGCTGGCACTGGGTCTTTTCCCTGGTACATTGATGTCGGTTTGTCAGACTGTCATCAGTTAGCTTAATTCCTGTTCCTAAAAGGTTCCCGCTACGTGAATCATTACCTAATCATTGTGTTGGCTATTATTGCTGCGAATATAACCTGGTTCAGTGATCGAATCCTGTTCGTGTTTCCTGTGGCGAATAAAAAACCATTAATGTTCCGGTTACTTGAAATAACCATCATGTATCTTGCAATAGGTGCGCTCGCCATGGGCTTTGAATATAAGCTGGCAGGTGAATTACATGAGCAAAGCTGGGAATTTTATGTGATCACATTTTGCCTTTTTATTGTGTTTAGTCTGCCAGGTTTTTTATATGAATTTCTTTTTAAAAAAATCCTCCTGAAACATATAAATAATTAAATACTAATATAGATTTCTCTGCAAATTTCGATGCGACATAATTGTGCTGCATTATGCAATCTATGTTAGACTGGTCAAATGCAGCTACGCCAGAAACTGTTTATCGTTTTAGGTCTTATGGCAATGATTCCATTGCTGTTTCTGCTGTTTGGTGTTGTTGGTCACGTGGAAAGAGACCTTGAAGCCAACACGTCCAAGGAGCTCCACAAGACGCTTGGTAAACTATCACAGGAAATATCCACGCTCATGGATAACCAGAAATCACTGGTCAGGGGGCTGGCAAAGGTCCCTGTGGTAAAGGAATTTGCCCGTGTAACCGTCGATAAGTACGAAGAAACACCCTATGAACAGCGTGCTATAGACCTGATGGCATTCTTTCTTAACTATCAATCTACCGTACCAAGTATCCAGGCTATCCGTTTCACGGACATGAACGGCAAGACCCTCGTGAAGATCAAGGAAGGCCGTTTGATCCCCTCTAAAAACCGTTTTCCGAATGGTCGACAATATGTCGAAGACATATCGTATAAACCGTTTTTCAAGTGGGCCGTAAAAACGGAAGAGGAGATGTCGATATCCAATTTTGAGCGTGGCAAGGTCTCTGGCGAGGTGGATTTTTGCCCGTCCATGGTCCGTTATACTGTTCCCATACGTGATGCACTCGACGTTCCATTCGGTCTGCTCATAGTCAACATGTGGGGCAGACGAGTTGATGATGCCGTCCAGGCAGCCCTGGGTGGTCACTCGGGGAAGGCCTATATCGTCGAGATCAATAACGATGCCGAACGAGATGGCATTTATCTCTACCATGAAAAGACAGACAGGCGTTTTGCCAATCAGACTGGTACGCAACACCGATTTACTAATGAAATTACACTGGACGATTGGGATCAGATCAAAAACAGCGATTCTCCGGGCATGGTTTCTCCCAACCAGGATAAATTGTTTTTCTATTCTAAATTTTCACCCTATTCAGATCGCGAAACCAAATGGTTACTGGTGATTGAAATGGCCAGAGATACCATCCTCGAACCAGTATCAGGGTTACGAAACTGGATCATTTATTTGATGATGGTTGTGGTTATAGTCAGTCTGTTTATAGCCAGATGGGTCGCTACCCGCATGGCCAAACCGGTACATGATCTGGCACAGATTATCACCCGTTTCGCCGATGGAGACCGCAAGGCGCATTATAGCGATGACAGACAAGATGAAATCGGCCTGGCTGGAAAGGCCTTTAATTATCTTACCAAGAGCCTAGAGAAAGCACAGAATCAACGGATAAAAGCCGAGATATCGGCAAGGCAGGCTGAGCGACTGGCGGCTGTCGGGCAGATGGCTGCTGGCATTGGGCATGAAATAAATAATCCACTTATGAATATCATGTCACTGGCATCTCTGGTCGATCAAAGTGTTCCTGCTGAAGACAGGCAGATGAAAGATGATCTCAAGGCCTTGCAGAATGAAGGTCAGCGTGCAGCGAGAATTGTACAGGGCGTGTTGAATTTTGCGCGTGAAAACAAACCAAAATATGAAGAATTTGATTTTGCTGATCTGATGCAGGAAACATCTGATATCTTTGAGCATCGTGCCAGAACATCGAATATCGAAATTGTTCTGGACCTTGAGTCTCCATTACTCATGCAAGGTGATGCGGGGCAATTGCAGCAAGTGTTGGTCAATATAGTCGTCAATGCCCTGCATGCATCGGTTGCCGGAACAAGCATTGTGTTACGTGCAAGGGAAGTAGACGGAAATATAATAGCAGAAATACTGGATAGTGGTTCTGGTATGTCCGATGAAAATATTGCTCGTGCATTCAGTCCGTTTTTTACCACAAGACCTGAGGGCTCAGGAACAGGGCTCGGTTTATCCGTCAGTTACGGCATTATAAGAAAACACGGTGGTAGCATCGTTCTAGAAAACCGTCCTGAAGGTGGTGTGAGAGTAGAAATTATTTTACCTAAAACAGGCGTCAAGCAGAATGATTCCATAGACAATGAAACAGAAGCAGAGGTAGGTAATGCAGGTTGAAGATATGAAAATATTATTTGTTGACGACGATTCGGTCACCTGCTCTGTTATGCAAAGAAATTGCGAGCGGGTAGGTTATAGTTGTCAGGTATTTCAGTCGGCAGTACGCTGTCTGGAAGAATTTGAAAAAGAAGGTGGTGACCTGGTTGTTACTGATCTGCGTATGCCTGAAATGAGTGGATTTGAACTGCTGACTCAAATTCGAAAAATTGATAAGGATTTACCTGTACTGGTAATGACAGGTTACTCATCTGTTGAAAATGCTGTCGAAGCCATGAAACTGGGGGCAACTGATTTCATCAAAAAGCCATTTGATTTTGAAGAACTGAAAATGATCATAGATCGTAATTTGAAGACCTTCAAGCTTAAGGAAGAAAACCAGTTGCTGAAAAAGCGAATTCAAAGCGGTCGCAACCGTTTTGGTATGATTGGTGATACACCGGTGATGAAGAGTCTGTTTACGAAGATTGAAAAAGTGGCGACGGTTAGTTGTAATGTTATTATCACGGGTGAATCGGGCACAGGTAAGGAACTCGTCGCCCGTGCATTACACGATTACAGTCCTCGTAAGGATGCTCCATTTGTAGTCATTGATTGCGGTGCCCTCACTGAAACATTGTTAGAGAGTGAATTGTTCGGGCATGAAAAAGGTGCCTTTACGGGAGCCACACAGAGAAAAAGGGGTCTCATGGAACAAGCCAGTGGCGGCACCCTGTTTCTCGATGAGATTTGTAATATTACCGATTCCATGCAGATGAAATTAATGCGTGCTATAGAAAGTCAGGCCATTACACGCGTAGGTAGTACGACTCCCGTACCCATTGATTTACGCATCATTGCTGCGAGTAACCGTGACCTTGAAACCATGGTGCAAAAAGGTGAGTTCAGGCACGATTTTTACCATCGCTTGAATGTCGTCAATATCCATGTGCCTTCACTCAATGAGCGTAGAGAGGATATACCTTCACTGGTTGAGCATTTTGTTCATGAATTTGCTGAGCGTTACAAACGGCAGGTCAAGGGATTTGATACGGTCTCTATGCAAAATCTGTTTACTGCTGATTGGGCTGGTAATATTCGAGAGCTGCGAAACATTGTTGAACGCTGTGTCATCCTGTCAGAAAACCCGGTGTTAAGCTGGCCAGATACGTCGGCTATTCCCGAAAACCAGGCAGCGGGTTCCGGGGTACAATTTCCAGAGAATGAGTTCCCGTCACTGGAAAAACTCGAGCAGGATTACATCGAACATGTGCTGGAATATTCTGGCGGTAAAAAGACCAAGGCCGCGAGTATTCTGGGCATCGATAAAACAACGTTGTGGAGAAAACTACGCCGCTTTAATGAGGCTAATTAGTGTTGTATTTTGCCTCAATTCTATAAAATTCCGCTGCATAATGCAGTATCTTTAAATTCTATTTAATTAAAGTTTAATATTATTAAATTCATTAAGTTATTGATCTGATATACATAATAAAAATACTTGTACATGTGGAACAATGTTTGCTATTTATATGTCGTGTATTTAAAAAAATTAATCCTGCTAGGAGGAGTCAAAGTATGAAAAAGTTAACTGCAATTGCAGCCGCAGCTGTAATCAGTACCGCACTCGTTGGTTGTGGTGGCCAGGAATTGAAACCTGCCAAGAACGGTTACAACCAACAAAAAGTTGTTTACCATATAAACAATCTCAACAGTGCTTTCGGTGCCCTGCGTAACGTGAAAAACCACCTGAACGCCCTGGGTGACAAGAATGCTGAAATTATTGTTGTAACTCACTCTAGCGGTGCGTTCTCAATGGTTGATGGTTCTAAAGACAAGAAAGGTAAAACTTTCGATGCAACTATCCAGAAGCTGGCTAATCGTGGTGTTAAGTTCACTATCTGTGCAAACACAATTCGTGGCAAGAAGATCAACAAAAACAAGATCAATCTGAATGCCAAGGTCATCCCATCAGGTGTTGCTGAAGTAGCTCATCTGCAACAGAAGGGTTATCTATACGTTAAGCCTTAATTCAGGTGTTAACGCATAGTTAGTATAACGGGCACCTGCGGGTGCCCGTTTGCTATTGGGCCGCGGTAACTGCGTAGATATACACTGAGAGCTATAAGTATCCGTTTTCCCAGAATAAATACCGGAAAATAGCCGGTCAGGTACTTGAAAAAATTGACTATGCACTGTACTATTCGCCCCACGTTGATGCGGGGTGGAGCAGTCTGGCAGCTCGTCGGGCTCATAACCCGAAGGTCACAGGTTCAAATCCTGTCCCCGCTACCAAATATTATCAATCAAGCCAGGTAGTTACGGTTACCTGGCTTTTTTGTGCCTGCCTTTTGAGCCAATGCAAGGCCTGGTTGCGCAATTCTCGCGCCAGTGTCAGAAAATTTTACAATATTCAGTTAATACCTGTATTAACATATTAATATTTATAGAATTTGTTCTATGATATACACTATATCTGTACTAAAAAATGAAGCTTGATAGTCATATTACCTTAATGTCACAAGAATCTAATAAATAATGACATTTTGTGGCAGGTATTGAACCATTAGCTAATCCCCCCTCCAAGCTTGAGTTCGATGTAAATCTATCAATGAAAAATGGGCAAAACCGGTAATATTACCGTTTGTCAGGCACGTTTCTTTGCTAAAATATCCTGATATAATTGCTAAAGAATTATGCCTATATACAGATAAAATAAAGCAAAGTAGGCATTTATAACCGCTCTGGCCTTGTGGGCTTTGCAGCGGAATAAATACGCGGCTTAATAATAAAAAATCTTAGGGATGTGAACGATGAGGAATAATGAATCATCAGTTGCTAACGAGCAAATTTCTTCTGATGACAAGCGTTTTTGGATTGGGTTACTGGAAAATTATTCTGCTCCAACACCTTTTGTTGTGGACTTGGCAGACAGTTGGCAAAACAACGGCTCGGCTGAAAGAGGGTTGCTGGATTGGTCGCTGGATTCCGGATTATTATCTGGTTTGCAAGATTTGATAGAACGTCTGGGTTTGCAAAAGGATGATGTTCTGTTAGCGATATGGGGGGTCTTGTTAAATCGCTACAGCACTGATGATGACGTATTATTTGGCCTGACCGGTAGTAGCATATTAAATGATGTTTCACGGGTTGCGCCTGTTTGTTTGGCAGTACCTGAAGAGCAAACGATTGAGGGCTGGCTGCAATCAATCCACAACAATTGCCAAATGTTGAGCAGTGTCTCGGTACCTTCCTTGGAGAAGCTTCATTCCTACAGCAATATCCCGCAAGATGCGCCGCTATTTGAAAGTCTGCTGACCATCCAGGCCGATACATCTGAAATTAAGGATAACCCCGATTTCCCTTTGCACTTATCAAGCCGTTTTAAAGAAGCGTTAGAACTGTGTGTTTTTTATGATAAGGCCCGCTTCAGCAGTCAAACTATCGAGCGTCTGGCGGGACACCTGAACGTTATTTTGAAATCTTTTGTAGAGCAGGCAAATCGTCCCGTGAGTGAGATACAAATTCTCACCGATGATGAGAAGCAACAAATTGTCTATGAGTGGAATGAAACCTCGATTGATTTTCCTGCAGATAAATGCCTGCATGAGTTATTTGAACAACAGGTTGCCAGTAACCCGGATGCGGTTGCTGTAATATTTGAAGGTCAGTCGATCACGTATGGCGAATTGAACAAACGTGCCAACCAACTGGCGCGTCATTTACAAAACAAGGGACTGGGTCCGGACCAGTTGGTAGGGATTTCCCTGAACCGGGGGCTGGATTTTGTTATTGCCATGATGGGTGTCGTGAAATCGGGTGCGGCCTATGTGCCACTTGATCCATCGTACCCCGATGACAGGCTTGTATTTATGCTCTCCGATACCAAGGCACCTGTATTGTTGACAGAAAGCAGCCTGGTGCCGGATTTTCCTGAGCATGACGCGGAAGTCGTGTTGATTGACAGTCACTGGGATGAGATCTCGAAGCTTGAAGACAGTAATCCTGACAGTCATGTTACACCTGAAAATCTTGCCTATGTTATTTATACGTCTGGCTCTACTGGCCGTCCTAAAGGCGCTGTACTGAATCACCGTGGACGTGTAAATAATTTTTGTGATTTCAATCGACGTTATTCTATCGGGCCTGGAGATAAAATACTGGGTCTTGCATCCATCAGTTTTGATATGTCTGCCTATGATGTGTTTGGTACGTTGGCCTGTGGTGGTTGTATAGTAGTGGCTGATGCCATGTCTCCCCAGGGTGCAGCAAACTGGGCGCGTTTAATGGTTAAACATGAAATTACTGTCTGGCATTCTGTGCCTGCGTTAATGGAAATGTTAGTCGACTATGCCGAGGAACATACCGATCTTTGTCCTGCACAACTGCGACTGGTCTTGCTCGGTGGCGACTGGATTCCGGTCGCCTTGCCTGATCGACTAAAGGCGCTGGTTAGTACTGTGCAGGTTGTCAGTATGGGTGGTGCGACGGAAGTTTCAATGGATTCGACTATTTATGACATCAATGAGCCTTCTTCTAACTGGAAAAGCATTCCCTATGGTTTTCCCATGGCAAACCAGTTGACTTATGTGCTGGATAGACACCTGAACCCTTTGCCAATAGGTGTGGCAGGGGAGCTGCATCTGGGTGGAATCGGGGTAGGTGAAGGTTATCTAAACAGGGAAGAGCTGACGGCTGAAAAGTTTATAGTGAATCCGTTCAGGCAAGGCGAACGCATGTACAAGACGGGCGATCTTGCAAGGTTTGGTGAAGATGGCAACCTTGAATTATTGGGCCGTATTGATTTTCAGGTGAAGATAAGGGGTTTCAGGATTGAACTTGGAGAGATTGAATCCACTCTGAGAAAGAGTCCCGCGGTCAAAGAATGTGTTGTGCTGGCCAAACTGGATTCCAAAAAGGAAAAACGCCTGGTCGGTTATGTACTTGAAGATGACGAATGCCAGACCGAGGACCTGGAGGAATCTGAAAAAACGCAAGTGGAGCAATGGCAGTCTGTTTATGATTCGGCGTATAGCAAAGCCGCCGACCTTGAAGATGAAACCTTTAATATTGTTAGTTGGGACAGTAGTTATACCGAGCAACCTTATCCCGACGAAGTTATGCGTATCTGGGTAAACTCTACAGTTGAGCGCATCAAATCGCACAAGCCGAAAAAAGTGCTTGAGATAGGTTGTGGTACCGGGCTGTTATTGTTGCGTATCGCACCTGATTGCGAGTTTTACCATGGTACCGACATTTCTGCGGTAGCGCTGGACCATGTCGCATCACAGAAAGAAAAGCTGGCGCTCGATCAGATACAGATTGAGCAGCGCAGCGGCGAAGACTTTTCCGGTATGGCAGAGAATTCCTATGATGCTGTTGTCCTGAATTCGATTGTGATGGATTTCCCTAACCTGGGTTACTTGACTGAAGTTCTAACCGGTGCAGCAAAAGTAGTAGCACCGGGCGGTGTCATCTATGTAGGTGACGTCCGTGACCTGCTCAGCCAGAAAGCGTTTCATACGTCCATCCAGATGCACAAGGCGCGCTCATCACTCGATACAGACATGCTGAAACAGACGATTAACAGGCAGATTAATGTTGAAGAGGAAATGCTCATAGATCCTGCCTACTTCTATGCCCTCAAGGACCATATTCCGGAAGTTGTTGATGTTGTTATTCACTACAAACGGGGTAAAGATAATAATGAAATGACCAAGTTTCGTTACGACGCAACCCTGGTGATTGGCGATAAAAACCATCAGATAGAAGAGCATGATATTCAATGGCAAGACTGGCAAAAAGATAATATTTCGATTGATGTTTTGCGTAAGCAGTTACAGGAAAATACGCGATTCGTGGCGGCAGTAAGTGGTGTGCCAAACAAGCGAGTTATGTCTGAGTACCAAGCAA
>Ga0316207_10000520_pt1 | contig 60375 bp, 48 predicted proteins | sample 6weekpyrite_MG_FD_204943 | JGI IMG/M metagenome (GOLD analysis project Ga0316207, IMG submission 204943) | Microbial mat bacterial communities from mineral coupon in-situ incubated in ocean water Damariscotta River, Maine, United States -... | ecosystem: Environmental > Aquatic > Marine >...
CTTCATTTCCGCCTTCATTTCCGCCTTCATTTCCGCCTTCATTTCCGCCTTCATTTCCGCCTTCATTTCCGCCTTCATTTCCGCCTTCATTTCCGCCTTCATTTCCGCCTTCATTTCCGCCTTCATTTCCGCCTTCATTATTATTATTGGAATCAGGATTCGAATGTTGATTCAATATTTGCTGCAAAACATCGCCAAATTCAGTATGTATTTGGTCGATCGCCGTTTGTATATCAGATTCAAGTACTAGATCATGGCCATTTAACGATTCTTTTATCTCTATTTCCAATTCGTTAAATTGTTGTTCAGTAATTTCTGACAAGTCAATTCCTGAAGATAAAATTTCTTGCACGACATATTCTGAGACAGGATTGATATCTACTAAAGTTCGAGTAACGAATGCTCTAAGACTGATAGATGAATCTGAATAGACCTTAACAATGAGCGAATTCGAATATTTAATGTCTGTAGAGATCTCGAATTCAAAACGTCCATTGCTATCACTTTGAACTGAAGCTAACGGATCACCTTGCTGATCACCGTTTTCGTCTAAGCGAATCAATTCAACTTTTGCATTTGCTGCAGGTGATAATCCTGTTAACGCTGCATTCAATGGAGGAAAGAGAAAATCCATCACTGATATGTGAATTGGTTTCGTTGAATAAAGCGCTATCAAACCATTCGGTGCAGTTACCTGGCCTGAAATTTTTTGGGTTTGTGTTTTATTTTGGGTTTGTTCTTCGGCCGACCCATCACCCGAATCAAACGATAAGTTACACCCCCCTAATAATAAAACCATTACCAATAAGGCAAGTCTACCAATCGAATACTGTTTTTTATTTGACATCTTTTACTCCCTTGTAGAATCAGGTTTGAATCACTGATTGTGACCATTCCATTATCATTCGCAGGTGGGTACAGATGAGTTACAGGAATGCTAGGCGAGATTTATTTTATGGCTTCATTATCAACCAGAATACTGCATCACCTTGTTAATTATGACTTTTTCAGATATTCCGGGTAGCTGGAAGCTTATCTCAAGAACCGAGCTATTGAATTGAAAGGTAAGAAGTGCAGATAAATTAACCTAAACCGATTACTAAAGGCTGTTTAGGAATGATTGATAACGGCCGAAACCATTCACAAGGCAAATAATGAGAACTTACGCTTTATCAGATCAGTACCCTATCTGTAACTGAGCCGATGTTAAGCTTCAGTAATATGAGTTGAGTCACTATTTAATCGTTTTCACTAGAATATTTGAAATACCCCGAAAGGCACACATTAATGCCAAATGCCATAGCGCTATTTGAATTGTTAGAAGATAACGATGTTGACTGGCTTGTCGATAACGCTACAGAAAAACAATATCCCATAAATACTAAGATAATCGCTGAAAATGCAGTTGTTACAGATCTTTGTATAATTCTCGAAGGCACTTGCAATGTGTTTATCGAACGCTTTGGCAATAAAAGTATCGCTATGCTTGGCCCCGGCGAAATTATTGGCGAAATGTCATTTATCGAAAACGAACCTGCCTCTGCTTCTGTGATTGCTATTGAAGACATCCGTGTACTACTTTTACCACTGAATAAGGTTCAGCAAAAATTATCGAGTAATGCAGAATTTTCATCACGCTTTTATCAAGCGCTAGCGAAATTTGTTTCGCATCGATTAAGGCATTCAGTTCGTCAGTTCGAGCACCTTATAGAAGATAGAATTACCGCAGAACGAACCAACAGTCCACATTGGAAAAAGGCCGCCAGTTTTGTCCGTCAGTTTAAAGATTTGGTATCAAAAGCAGAAACGGCCCAGCAAAACAACCAATATTCAGAAGCGGATGCCTTATATGAGGAAATTGCCGAAAACAATATTACCGGCATCTCAGAATTCATGCATACTAATTTATCCGACATAGATGAAAGCCTTCGAAATGAAATTGGTAAGTGGATGAAAAATGAATTTCTACCCTATATTTTGCTTTCAGAAACCATTAAGCACGCGACGACCAAACCCAGAGGATATGCAGGCGATTATCTTATAATTAAAAAATTATGTGATAAACATGTGCAAAATGAAAACCCGTTAGGCAATGCAATTGATAAAGGTTTTCTCAAATTGCCATGCGCTCATGCGGTAGTTAATCGACGAAAACTGATTGCGAACGAAATTCTTTCAATTGTTAACAATGCTGAAAGTACGATCAAAATAACAGTTCTCGCATCCGGTCCTGCGATGGAGATATTTGATGTTTTCGAACAATTAGATGATCCCAAAAAACTCGTCGTCACATGTGTTGATATAGATTTACAAGCCTTAGCCTATGTTGCAGACTTACGAGATAAAAGAAACTTGAAACGTCAAATTCACCTGATCAATGAAAGCCTGGTTTACCTTGCAACTGGTCGGCAAAAAATAAAGTTGGAAAACCAGGACATGATTTATAGTATGGGCCTCATTGACTATTTCTCAGACAAATTCGTTACCAAACTGATGAACTTCTCTTTTAATGCATTAAAAGAAGGTGGCCGCTGTTTGTTAGGTAATTATCATACTAAAACACAAGATCAAGGATATATGAAATTTATCCTAGATTGGAATCTTATTTATCGAGATGAAAATGACATGAATCGTTTATATCAGGCATCAAAGTTTGGTAAACCCAGTGATCGGTTTTTATTTGAAGAACAGAATATTGATATGTTTGCGGAGTGTAGTAAATAAATTTTTTCGATGTCATATTTTATGGCTTCAAATTAAAGTAATAAAAACATATTTGAATTAACTTTCTACATTTATAATTTTCCTCAGTTACGCAAGCTCCACCCAGGTTACAAATACATTAAAACTTTACTGTTTGGGTGGAGCTTGCGTAATCTAGGAGCCGTAAATTGAATCGTCCCATGGCTTAAAGCTTCCAATTAGCTTAAAAAAATTAGGGTTTGCTCACTTTAAGCAACCATAAATAGCCAATTACCCCCGCAAGAATTGAAGCAAACAAAATCCCGATTTTGGCGAGTAATAAAACTTCTGTTTGACCAGCAAAGGCTAGTTCAGCAATAAATATTGACATGGTAAATCCAATACCACCAAGAATACTTACACCCACTATTTGCGCAAAGCTGGTTCCTGCCGGCAAACTTCCCCAACCAAATTTAATAGCCACCCAGGAAAAACCTGCGATTCCAATAATTTTTCCCAGCAGCAAGCCGGCAATGACACCGATAGTGACAGAATGCGTTAAGCTTTCGCCAATTTTACTCCAATCGATTGGAATCCCTGCGTTAGCAAGTGCAAATATTGGGATAATTAAAAAGGCCACCCACACATGCATGCTATGTTCTAGACGTTGTAAAGGAGTTTCAACCAAGTGCACACCATTTTCTAAGGTTTGCAAAATCGACCGTTGCGCATCATTACGCATGATGCTTTGTCCAGGCACATAACTCTCATCAAACCTGCCCATAAGTTTACGTACCAAATCACTAAACCGACCTGGTTCATACTTAGGACTTGCGGGAATGGTTAACGCGGTTAATACACCAGCCAATGTGGCGTGAACGCCTGACTTTAACATGGCCAACCACATCAACAGTCCGATTAAAAAATACGGAAGAGGATGACGTATGCCAGCACGATTAAAAAAGATTAAAACGCAAAGCAACAAACCCGCAATACTCAAAGGACCAAATTCGATGGTTTCGGTATAAAACAACGCGATAACCATGACTCCACCCAAGTCATCAACAATTGCTAATGCCACAAGAAAAGTTAACAACGTTTTCGGAATACGACTACCGAGCAAGACCATAACCCCAACGGCAAAAGCAATATCAGTTGCCATGGGTATGCCCCAACCACTGGCACTTTCATTGCCAATATTAAATGCATAATAAATTCCCGCAGGAATAACCATGCCACCAATAGCCGCGATAATTGGTAAACTCGCCTGGCGGGGATCAGATAACTCGCCGACCAAAACTTCACGTTTAATTTCAAGACCAACGACAAAAAAGAACAATGCCATCAATCCATCGTTAATCCAATGATGTAATGTTTTTTCTAATCGCCAATCGCCAAAATTAAACCCAACACTGGTATGAAGTGTGTGTTCATACATATGGAGCATTGCGGTATTTGCCATTATCAAGGCAATAATGGCGCAAAGCATCAATAAAATGCCACTGGAAGTTTCCTTATGAATAAACTCTTCAAATGGAGAAACAACTTTATCAAAGACTTTTTCCAATGGTGCGTCTTCGGATCCCTTAGGCGAATTATTATTACTATTTTTGTCAGTCTGGCTCATAAATTATTAGGTTTTGTGATAAAAAGGCTGCATATTTTAACACGAATATTAACTGATCCAACGCCTCTTTTTGATCAAGATTTGCACACACAATGATAATTTCAAAAGCAATAAATGGATTAGTGAGTCTCGATAGGAATTCGAATTATGCAATGGAAGCCAAAAAAACATGATAAAAAAACGGTATTTTGTTTCAGCTCCCCTAGTCTTAGGTCATATTATTTAGAACTTATAAACCATTCCTACTGACACACCTTTAGGATCATCACCTTGAGTTGGAATATATTTTTCACCATGACCAGAACCCGCAAGCGGAACTTTACTATTTTCTTCATTTTTAACCATTCCGCCGACAGCATAAAATTTTAACTTTTTATCCCAATTATAATCTGCACCAATCCCAAAAAGCATTGCACCAGTGTCAGTTTTACTTGTAGAGTCATCCAACATAAATACCTGAGCTTTTAATGCCACCTTACCTAGCTTATGGACAATGCTCGTGCCATACGCTGCACGATCAAAATTTTTATCGCCATCCGAATTTAGTTTTTCATAAATCACGTTGAGTGCGGTATTACCTAGGCTAGCGCCAGCGCCCACTCTGAACCCACTGGCATCCAGTTTTTGTTGATCTTCATATGCAACACCCACATAAAATAATTTTTGTTTAAACATCAAACTCACACTGGTTATTGGACTTTCTTCTTTTTTATCATCAACGTCGTCGCCGCTAGAACGCATTGCCAAAAATTGCATCCCCGAAATCTTTGGTGATTTGTATAACACACTATTTCTGGCACGAGTGTTAAATTTGTTGCTACCATTGCCAGCACCTAAAATTCCACGTCTCTCCGCAATGGTGTCGTGAAAAACACCGGATTTGGCTCCTAGCTTTTTAAAGGGTGTATCATGGTACCCAACTATCAACGTACCATAGTCGTGTTGCAAACCCAGATAACGGTTGCGAGCCTTTAGCTCTCCCCTTTCACCCGACACATCGATATCACTTTCTAACTTCCAAACTGCTTTAACATTCGATGAGAGAGCATGGCTTCCCTTGAATCCAATTCGACTAGAATTGCTACCAATAGCATACTCTTTGGCCTCCCCAGAATCGATAACATCACCTGATAAGTGAATTTTTCCGTAAACGACCAATTCCTTTGCCAATAACTGATTACTAACACCAGCAAGCAATAGAGAACCACAGACCATTGCCGAAATACCCTTGATACTTTTTTTCATTTCATACCCTTCTAATTTTAATTAGCTAAAAACTACCCTAAAGACAGCTCATCCGTAAAATGCCCTTATGAGGATACATCCGCCGCCATCAATATGAGAATGATATTGATTCTTATTTGCATTATCAACAACTAATTTCACCAAGACATCAATAAATTGCAGGTAAGGAGAATTCGATTAACACGTAAAATTACTTGTCGAATATTCGACCGGCTAAAGGATCGGCTGAAATGAATACCACTCTCATCAAGGGAAGGTCATTCTGGCGTTGCAGATGTCATGAGCTACGCAATGTAACAACGAAAGAGAAGTGACGAGCTAAAATTGGCAGCATCCATAATTTCGCTCGCTGTATTACTAAATCAAATAAGGGACATCACTTTTTCATGAATTTCGAAAGAAATTGAATTCGATTTCCAATAATCATGCATTACCCCGGGGCAGCTCATCATGATATGTTTTATTAATGATAAAATTTGGAAAATAATAATTAAGTATTACGATACTTGAGCTGCACACCCTTCAGAAAATTACGCAATACCTGATCTTTACAGTCCCGATAGTTTTTGTGATCTGCTTTTCGAAAAAACGAACTCAATTCATGCTTACTTAGTCGAAAATCTGCAAGACTTAATAGTGACAGCACATCGTCACTTTTTAAATTGAGGGCAATTTTTAATTTGTTAAAAACAATATTGTTCGTCAAACGTTTCTCTGGCTCCGGCTGTGGGCCATCTTTTTTCCCGCGCCTATCGATGATAAATCCATTCAAAAACATTGCCAAAGTTAAATCACTACATTTCACAAATGCCGGGTCATCATCTTTCTTAAGCCAGTCACTAATCTGTTCTCGAGTCACCTTACAATCTGCTAACGCGAAAATCGCAATCATTTTCGAGTCGCTGATATCAAATGAATAGCGAATACGTCGTAAAATATCGTTACTTGTCATGTATGTACCTAAGTTTTTTTAGAAATTCAGGATAAGTGTACATTAAAACACCGACCCGCAATCTTATATGCTATAATCCCACAGCTTTTTGAAATTCCCACTTAAAATCGATACGCATGTGAATAATTCCAATTTTTCTTCAACGCCTCTCTCTCATGAGATGTTAGCCAATATTGAATCATTAGGCTTTCAATCCATGACTCCAATACAAGCTCAAAGTTTGCCAGTGATTTTAACTGGCAACGATTTGCTGGCCCAAGCAAAAACTGGGAGTGGTAAAACTGCCGCATTCGCAATTGGATTATTGCACAAATTGGATGTGTTATGTTATCAAACCCAAGCTATGATAATCTGTCCAACACGTGAGCTTGCAGATCAGGTCAGTAAAGAAATTCGCCGTTTGGCAAGTCACATTCCCAACACAAAAATTGTCACTTTATGTGGCGGTAAACCCCTCTCTCCACAGTTGAATTCACTGCAGCGTGCACCACACATTGTGGTCGGAACCCCAGGACGGTTATTAAAACATTTAGAAAAAGGCTCTTTAGACACGAGAGAGCTTAAAACACTGATACTCGATGAAGCCGACCGGATGTTGGATATGGGATTTCATGATGACATTATGCGTATAATTGAGCGGTTACCAAGCCAAAGACAAACTTTGTTGTTCTCCGCAACATACCCCGCTGAAATTAGAAAAATTAGCAATACAATACAAATTAATCCCAAAGAAGTTAGGATTGAAGCCACCCACGACCATCAGATCATTAAGCAAATTTTTTGTGAAATAAAATCGGGAGAAAGAACCTCGGCCTTAGTATCTGTTTTACAACATTATCAACCTGAATCGTGTGTTGTATTTTGCAATCGAAAACAGCAATGTCAGGAACTGGCGGATGAATTATGGCAACAGGGCTTTCATGCCATTGCGCTACACGGCAATCACGATCAAAAAAAGCGAGATCAAGTGCTCATTCAATTTTCAAACAAAAGCAGTTCAATATTGGTTGCAACAGATGTTGCCGCTCGGGGGCTTGACATTAAAGATCTGCAGATCGTCATTAATTTTGAATTATCGTCAGACCCAGAAAACTATATCCATCGCATTGGCCGAACTGGTCGTGCAGGTAATCAGGGAATGGCGCTAAGCTTATTCACAAGCGCTGAAAAACCCAAACTTGAAACAATAGAGCAGTATCAAAATTCACCAGTTATAATAAACAATATTTCCTCCTTCAAAGCCCAATCTAATCACAAAATACTTCCATCGATGGTCACACTTTGTATTAGCGGCGGACGAAAAAACAAAGTTCGTGCTGGCGACATCCTTGGTGCATTAACCGCAAACTCCACCTTATCAGGCAATCAAGTAGGTAAAATTGATATCGCTGAAACGCTCTCTTATGTCGCAGTGCAACACGATGTTGCTAAACACGCGCTGCAGATATTATCCGATGGTAAAATCAAAGGACGCCAATTTAAGGTAAGAATACTACGTTGAGAAATTCAATGACCTAAGGAAGTAATTACATAAAAAGTGTTGCTGATGTCGTATAAATACAACAAAACCGAACGATAAAATTAAGACTACCTTCATGTGATTAAATTCAATAATAACGGCAGATGGTTCATGTCACGTTGCCCGAAATCCACATACAATAATCTCAAGGTATAAAAGTACTTCGTTATCGCACTTTTTTACAATTAATTTTAGCAAAACACCAAATAACACGAGTTTCTTGTTGACAATAGAGTAATACCGCATATACTTCACTTAGCTTGAAAATGCGTTTTATATTTATGCCCACCATTTCGATACTTGTTTTAGTTCTCGTCCTGTTTTTCATAAGTAATTGCAATATTTCCAGCGAGTCTGCCTTAATTGAGGCTTAATATACTTACATTAATTAATAGGATAAATATCTATGTCTACTACAACCGGTACTGTTAAATGGTTTAACGAATCTAAAGGTTTTGGCTTTATCGAGCAAGAATCTGGCCCAGACGTATTTGCACACTTCAGCGCAATTGTTAGCGAAGGTTTTAAAACCTTGTCAGAAGGCCAAAAAGTTCAGTTCACTATCACTTCTGGCGCAAAAGGCCCACAAGCTGAGAACATCGTAGCAATCTAAACAGTAAATTAAATCAATTTGATTTGATAAAAAAAGGGCAGGACCATTAGGTCTTGCCCTTTTTTGTTATCTATACACCATTATAATCTAGATACCCAACTCCAAAGCTAACATACCATTTTTTATGTGTACTGATTTAAGCGTTGATTTTGCCAACTTATGCTTGAGGTTATTATCCTTGAATTTGTAAACGGGTGTTTTTCCGAGTACCTTTTTGGTAGTGAGATCAACAATTTTAATCACGTCTGCTTCAAACTTCTTGGGTAATTTATCAAAGGATACTTTTTTCACCTCTGAATCAATTAAGAAAAACTCACCCTGCTTTGATTTGTAGGTAACACCTCCTTCTATGTAAGCTTCTCCATTGCTAACAAATCCCCCGGGTAGTTTCACTTGGATATCTGAATCGATACCAATTTTTTCACTAGCGCTTGAAAACTCGATTTTAGGATTGCTGACGATAACAGTAATAAAATACTTTTTCTTTTCAATTGGCATTTTTTCTTCCACCCTGACTTGAACGTCTTTTTCACTGAGTTCAAGTGTATAAGAAAACGCGGCCACGTTATTGGCTAGCAACAACAAAACAGTCGCTAATAATGTCAGTTTAATCATTTGATATACTCTTTAGTTGATCCTATGTAGACGAAGTTTCAGCCATCTCGTTTTCCATTTTCCGTTCACGTTCAACGGATACCCACCCAAAATCACTGAACAAGCTAAACATGGCAGGGACAACCAGTAAAACAAGTACGGTAGAAGCCAATAAACCAAACACGATACTGGTAGCTAATGGAATCAACACTTGTGCTTGCAAGCTTTTTTCAAGCAACAGCGGCGTAAGCCCTGCAATTGTTGTTACGGATGTTAGCAATATTGCCCTGAATCGCTCGCGACTGGCTAATTTAGCTGCTTCAGGTATTTTGTGACCTTGCCTTGCACGAAGTTTTAGAAACTCAACTAATAGAATTGAGTCGTTAACAACAATGCCCGCCAATGAAACTGCCCCCATCATGCTAGGCATGGATAGATCTAATCCCATGATCAGATGCCCCCAGATAACACCAATTAAAGCAAGCGGAATTGCGATCATCACTGCAAAGGGTTCCAGATAGCTTCGAAATTGAAAACTCAACAAAATATAAATAACGATAATGCCAATGACAAACCCTCGTACCAGGGATCCACCGGTTTCTGCTGATTCGGCAGCTTGCCCTTCCATTTGAATGGAGACGTTAGGGTATGTAGATTTTAATTGTGGAATGAAATCCAGATTAGTGCTGTTTATCACTTGTTGCGCATTAGCAAAACGGGTATCAACATCACCTGAGACTGTCACTGTACGTAAGCCATCAATCCGAGAAATTTTAGAATACCCTCGCTCCATTTCCACAGTCGTAATTGCAGATAAAGGTACCTGGTCACCTGCTTGAGTAATGATTCGATAATCCAGTAGATCCTCTAGACTATTTTTGTCCAAGTCCTGTATCCCAACACTTATTTCGTAAGATTCAACACCGACTTGCACTTCATCCGCAACGGATCCAAAAAAACCAGCCCGCAATTGATTTGCGATAGTTGCTGCATCAACACCAATACTCATGCTACCTTCACGTAAACGTAAACGAATTTCCTCCTTACCAGGCCTTAAGTTATCATCCAGGTCTATCACACCGCGATATTGCTGCATCCACCGCTGTAAATCCATGGATGCGGCTTTTAACTCCGCAAGATCAGATCCGCGCAATCGAATATCAATCGCACGCCCCGCGGGGCCAATAGTGGGTTCTTTGAAACTCAGGCTGACGATGTCAGGCGCATTTCCAAAGTTTTCTCGCCAGGCCTGAAGAAAATCATCAATGTGGCCTTGGCGTTTTTCCGCTGTTAATAAATCTGCCGATACGGTGGCTACATGGCTTCCCGATTCATTGGCGTCCTGGTTTAAATTATAACGAACAGCAACTTTTTCAACGAGGGATTGATTGTTCAATTGTAAAGCGGAATATTTTTGGTCAACCCGATTTAGTGACGTTATCAATCTATCAACCAAAACCTCAGTACGCCACAATGGTGTGCCTTGTGGTAATAACAAACGTGCTTCAATGGTATCGCCTTCTATGTCTGGAAATGCAAGAAACTTTAAATGACCGCCCGCTAACATCCCAATTGAAGCAAGAAAGACAGATAAAACCAGGCCGATAAATAAATAACGCCAATGAATTACCCAATCAATAATTCTTCCTAATACTTCATGCCGCAGCCATTCAATTTTTTCGTCGAACGCCTCACGAAACTTATTCGGTTTTTCTTTTTCATGGTGAGCCAAAGCATGCCCCAAATGACTAGGTAAAATACAAAATGCCTCCAACAAACTTACCGCCAATACAGATATTAATACGACTGGTAGCACTTTTAAAACGGCACCGATATCACCACTTAAAAACGCTAAGGGGAAAAAAATGGCGGTCGTAGTTAAAAACGATGAAATAACGCCGGGCATCACTTGCTTTGTACCATCAACTGCTGCCTGTAAAGCAGACTTACCTTTTTTAAGATGGGTTGCAATATTCTCTGCAATGACAATTGCATCATCCATTAACAAACCAAGACCAATCAGCAGGGCAACCATGCTGATCATATTGATAGACATTCCCATTAAAGACATAATAAACATGCCACCAAGAAAGGATACCGGCAAACCCATCGACACCCAGAATGCGAATCGCATACGGAAAAATAACCACATAACTAAAAAAACAAGCATCAATCCCTGCCAGCCATTTTTTAATAGCATTTGTAACCTATCCTGAACGATGGTTGACATGTCTTGCGTTAAAGTGAAGTTCACACTGGCTGGTGCTTTCTGTTGTTCTTCGGAAACAAATTTTTTCACCTGAGCAACAACATCCAGGGTGTCCTCTTCTTTGGTTTTGGTAACTTGTAAAATCGCCGCACGTTGCCCATTAAAAAATGTCTTTTCTTCATCTAGCTCAAATTTGTCGGAAATAGTCGCGATATCACCCAACCTCACTTCACCACCACTCTCACTGGCAGAAATAACCACTAACGCTCGTAACTGTTGTATAGAACGTCTTTGATCAGTAAAACGGATCAAATATTCTTTATCATTTGTTGTGATATCTCCGGCAGGCAAATCGACACTTTGTCGCTGAATTGCATTAGCTAAATCGCTCACGCTAAGACCATAACTTAACAAAGAATCGACGGATACTTTCACTTGCAATTGATGCTGAGAAAAACCGGTAATGGTCACTTGTGATACTTTAGGTAAGGCTTTTAATTGACTTTTCACTTGTTCGGCATAGGCCTTAAGGTCTTTCACTGACATTTTTCCTGTCACCGCAATGGAGACCACTCGATCCATACGCCCAAGCTGGCGAATAACAGGCTTTTCAACTGGTTCGGGAAAATCGTCAATAGCATCAACTTCTGTTTTAATGTCATCGAGAAAACGCCCGAAGTCTGCTTTATCTGTCATTCGCGCAACGGCTATGGCCAAACTTTCCATCGCCTGACAACGCACTTCCTCCACACCACTAATACCGTCGATAGCATCTTCCATCCGTAAACATATGGCCTGCTCAACATCTTCTGCACTCGCACCAGGGTATATCACTCTAACTTCAATTTCTTTTGGCGAGAAATCAGGAAAGGTTTCACGTTGTAATGAAGAGGCGCCAGCAATACCGATGACGATAAGAAATAACATCAGTAGATTGGCCGCTGTCGGATGGTAAGCGAAATAACGAATCATAAGGAGATACCCGAAATGTCAGGGTTTGCTGCTTGCTTTAACGCTTCGAGCGTTCTTTGATCCATCTCTGGAATGAGAGCCATGCCATCAATTGCTGGTAATAGGTGTGAAACAATAATTTTCTCGCCAGCTGTTAGACCATTATCAACAACAGCATAATGACTATTCGTATGACCAAATTTCACTTCACGAAAAACCAAGCGATTTTTCTCATTAATCAGATAAACTTTATTTTCATGTATTGCGTTACTGGGAATTACTAATTTATCGGGCCTGGATTTACCAAGCAGAATAACCTCAACAAATAATCCTTTGCTTAACGGCGGCCGAATGCCCGGCTGGGTATTTAGGTAGGGATTTGGTACTTCAACAATCACACCCACAGTCCGAGTTCTTGGGTCCATACCTTCGCTAACTCGCGCCACTTCTGCCGGCCAACGCACATCTAGACCATCCCGTTTCAATAAAACAGCGGCCTTTAAACTCAACAGCTTCCCAATATTTTCTTCGCTCACTTGTTGAAAATCAATTTTCGGTAATCCCTGTAACATGGCTGCCATACGGCCCAACGGAACTTGCACTTCTATCTCGGCTTTATCTATTCCATCCACCGTCACCAGTACATCACCCTGGCGAGCAAACTGCTGTATTTCTGTTTTACTCTCTACTACTCTGCCATTAAACGGCATAATCAAGGAGGTTCGTTCCAGGTTGAGTAATGCTATTTCCAGCTGAGATTCAAGCCGCTGAAGTTCCGCATTTAATCGTTGCTTGTCAGTCGGGTAAAGATTCAAAGCATTTTTCAGGTTCTGAACACTTTGTTGCTGCGCCAACAAACTTCGCTGTTCTCGTTCAAAATCAGATGCTGTGACACTTCCTTCCGACAGCAGTTTGCGTTTGCGTTCAATCTCTGCCTGACTAATTTTTAGCGCGCTCTCTTCAATTGATAATGAAGATCGGGAGTTTTTTTCACGTACGGATATATCTGCCAATTGTGCTTTTGTGGCTTGAATTGAGGTTTTAGCTTGGATAATTGCTAACTGATAATCACGCGGATCTATTTTTAATAGAACAGTACCCGCTGTTATCATGGCACCATTTTTTAAATTGGCGTTTTTCTCAATGATTTTTCCGCTTACCTGAGCTACGCCATTCCAGACTTTACTTGGGCTCACAGTACCATGGCCTTGAAAAGAAGGGGTTACTGTTAATCGTGGTACTTCAATTACTCGCACGGCATAAGTGGATTCTGCCAGCTCAACAATTTCAGGTGCTGATTTATTTTTAACAAGCAATCCAAATAAAATCACACCAACTAAAATGGCAGGAATAATTAACCAGCTTCGTTTTTTTGTTGCTTGCATATGTGTCATTAATCCTTCATAAGTTTGTTGTTTATTTTTTCATAACTGCTAAACAAATACAGCAATAATTGCTTAGCTTAAAGTAGACAATAATATTACAGCGCACGATCATTAGAACACAGACATTTAATCCACCGTTCATTTCACACAAAAAAACAGCAACTCAACAATCGATTAAATTACACTCTCCATCTCACACTATTTCGCTTAAAAAGTCTTCGGATTACCTGAATATTACAACACGCAAGCTGCTCTGTTTTGCTACAATCCGCAATCCTTAATTCACGCAACAACAAATAGCAGGTAATGGGAGTCAGATGGATATCGCATTAAGAATTGCCGAAGAACTTGGCGTTAAACAATCACAAGTTGAGGCAACTATTACACTTTTGGATGAAGGCGCAACAGTGCCTTTTATTGCACGTTATCGAAAAGAAGTCACAGAAAGCCTGGACGACACGCAACTGCGTCAATTAGAAGAACGCTTGACTTATTTACGAGAGCTGGATGAACGCCGCGCAGCTATCATCAAATCCATCGACGAGCAAAAAAAGCTCACTCCAGAGCTGAAAGAATCCTTACTTACTGCTGAAACTAAAACTCGTCTGGAAGATTTGTACGCACCCTATAAACCGAAACGACGTACCAAAGCACAAATTGCTCGCGAAGCCGGGATAGAACCTTTGCTCGATCAGTTACTGGAAGATTCAACACAAGATCCGACGATCCTGGCAGGAGATTATATTAATCCTGATGCAGGATTTAGTGATACCAACGCAATATTAGATGGCGCTCGGCAAATTTTTATGGAACGCGCTGCCGATGATGCCGATCTAGTAGGTAAACTTCGAAATTATGTATGGGATAATGCGCAACTTACATCGACAGTTATTCCGGGTGAAGAACAAAAAGGATCTAAGTTTTCAGATTATTTTGATTATAGCGAAGCGCTAAATGTCATCCCCTCGCATCGAATACTGGCCTTGTTCCGTGGTCGCGATGAAAACATACTACGACTGAAATTAAAGATAGCCGGTCAAGATGATTTAGCAAATATCAGTCAAATGGGATTATGTGATGGCATGGTTGCAAAACACTATGATCTCATCAACCAGAATCGAGCAGCAGATCATTGGCTATTAGAAACCGCGCGATTCACCTGGCGTACAAAAGTGTCTCTGCGTATCGAACTGGAGCTGTTTGTTCGATTGCGCGAAAACGCTGACTCCGAAGCCATTCGTGTCTTTGGCGAAAATCTACGTGACTTATTGCTTGCTGCACCTGCGGGGATGCGGGTATGTATGGGATTGGATCCCGGTTTACGAACTGGCGTTAAAGTTGTTGTCGTGGATAAAACAGGAAAATTACTAGAATATGTCACCATCTTTCCACACGCACCGAAAAATCAATGGGATCAATCTCTCGCTATCCTTGCAAAACTTGCGAGTAAACATAAGGTAGATTTGGTCAGCATCGGGAATGGTACCGCGTCTCGAGAAACCGACAAACTAGTGAATGAACTCATGAAAAAACATGCCGAGTTGCGCTTAACAAGTCTTGTAGTTAGCGAAGCTGGGGCATCGGTTTATTCTGCATCAGAACTGGCTGCCAAAGAGTTTCCAGAGCTGGATGTCACTTATCGAGGTGCTGTATCTATTGCCCGTCGTTTACAAGATCCATTGGCCGAACTCGTAAAGATTGAACCAAAATCTATTGGAGTGGGCCAGTATCAACATGATGTGAATCAATTCCAACTTGCCCGTAAACTCGAAGCCATTATTGAAGATTGTGTTAATGCGGTTGGTGTAGAAATTAATACCGCCTCGGTTCCCCTATTGTCAAAAGTCGCGGGACTCAGCGAAACATTAGCAAATAATATTGTTGCATTTCGAAATGAGCATGGCGTAATCGATAACCGAAAGCAATTACTGAAAGTTCAACGATTGGGCCCTAAAGCATTTGAACAAGCCGCCGGATTCCTTCGCATCCAAAACGGCAGTAATCCACTTGACGCATCTTCAGTTCACCCAGAGGCCTACCCAGTAGTTCAGACAATTCTTAAATCAACAAAACGTGAAATAAATAATGTCATTGGTGACAGTAAATTTTTAAAAAGCCTTAATCCTAATGATTTTGCCAACGATCAATTTGGCGCGATGACGGTGAGTGATATTTTACAGGAGCTGGATAAACCTGGCCGCGATCCTCGACCTGAATTTGTCACCGCCAGCTTCAAAGATGGCGTCGAAACTCTCAATGACTTATCAGCCGGTATGATTCTCGAGGGCGTTATTACCAATGTCACTAACTTTGGTGCGTTTGTTGATATTGGCGTGCACCAAGACGGTCTGGTTCATATCTCTGCTTTGTCAGATACCTTCGTCAAAGATCCACGAAATGTAGTTAAAACTGGTCAAGTAGTTAAAGTGAAAGTAATGGAAGTGGATATCCAGCGAAAACGTGTTGCATTATCCATGCGACTTAAGGATGAAGTTGGCGCCGACAATAAAATGAAAAATTCGAAGAAAACGAACGATAAAACTATTCAGCACAAACCAATAAACGCGAACCAAAAAACGAAACCTGCCACACAAATTAATTCTGCCATGGCGGATGCTTTTGCTAATTTGAGAAAGTGATCTGTAGATTGGATTACTAAAAGGTTGGATAAAATGATTGCGGAAGTTGATTCGTCACCCTTAATTTTAAGGTGACGAATCAAATAGTGCTGATTATTGTTTACTACGCTTTCTAGTAAATCCTAATCCAAAAATACCCAGCGCCATTAGAGCCAGCGTTGGTGGAACAGGCACTTTCGCCGTATTTTGATCCTGCAAAGAATTCATTGAAACTTTGACATTATCAATCCCCCACCACTCATCGCTTTGAGTCGTTGGGCCAGCAAATGTTACAGAGAAAGTATCCCCTGTATGGTCAACTAAAAATTCGTCTCCAAGACCAGTAGGATCTAGGCCCAAATAAACGTGTGTAGCACCAGCTCCTCCGCCATACGGAATCAAATCTGGCGACCCAGGATAAGATTGTCCCTCTGACTGATGGTTAGTAAAGGTTTCAGAAAAATTGACATCACCTGAAAGACTAAAATAGTCCTTTCCGTAAAATGTATCTTCACCATCCCATGTGCTAAATAAGTAGAGATCGAATTCCAATGCAATTTGATCATGCGCCCCAAGCCCGGTGAGCGTTAGAGTTGTACTCTCATTCTGCCGAAAATCACCAAGATAACTACTTGTAACCCCAAGCCCCGCCGCGTGAGAAGAAGGATTCGACCAAGCCGCATCAACCCCACTATTAAAATCATTTTCATATACTGATACAGCTAACGCGCTTGCGTTATTACTTAACACCGACAAGCAACCTGCCATCATTACAGAAAGAGTTAATCCAGTTTTTCTCATAAGTTACTCCCAAGAAAAATTGCTAAATATTTGTTGTTAAAAGTTTCCACCCAATTCAATAAATCGGATGTGTAATCACACAAGTGCATTTAAAATGCCACTTTAAGCATTGATCATTAAAACAACAGGATAAGACGTAACAATACTTTAACTAAATCTACTTGTTAACTTCTTCGACATCTCAGGCAGGGAATATGGAGTAATGAAATTTATTAAAACTGTAAATTTTTTAGAGAAGCGGAATCTTAAATTAGTATTAAGCGCAGATTCTATTTTCTAATTGAAAAATATTTTTCGAATTATTATTTGTAGCGACAGATAATATCTCACTACGATCTGTGTGAAATACTATTTAAACATTAGAGGAAATTATCACTGATATTACGATGTCTACCACTCAATTTTTTCACCATCTCTAAAAAATCCACCAGTCGGTCCGTCTTCACCCAACTCAGCCGCCCACAATATCCCGGGTACCGCTTCGTCTACTGCTCGATTGGCAGCACTTGTACCCATATCCGTTCGTACCCACCCAGGACAGACTGAATTTACTTTAATATTTGTTCCCTGAGTTTCGGCTGCTGTTACTTTGGTTAATGCATTTAGCGCTGCTTTTGATAAACGATATCCTGGCCAAGCACCTTCCATTTCAGTTATGCCGCCCATACCAGATGATATATTGACGATACGCGCTGCATCTGCATTTTTCAAAAGAGGCATAAGAGCTTGCGTTAAACGTAAGACACCAACGGTGTTTACATTGAGTGTCGCTAGTACATCTTCTGGATTGACTGATTCAACCGCAGTAGGCTCACCTCCAAAATCCGCTTCCAGTATAACGCCCGCGTTATTAACCAACACGTCAACACCCGCGTGTAACTCGCTAAACACAGCAGCAAATGATTTCACTTGATCGGTATCGGAAACATCAACAATATAAGTTTCTACGTCGCCTTTGTTGGCTCTAATTTTTTCTGCAGCCTGGTTAATTCGATTTTTGTCGCGTCCTAGCATTATGACCTTATATGATCTTTCGGCCAATGCTTTTGCCACACCAAAACCAATGCCTTTATTGGCACCACTGACCACTGCGACCTTTTGTTTCATCTCAATCTCCCTCTCATTCGGTAAATAAATCCCATTGTTGTATGACGAGCCCAATCGAGCTTATTCCAAAGCTTCCCGTTTTAAGGCTTCGGTTTTATCTGACAAGCCAATTCCTAATTCTTCATTTAAGATTTCCAGGCATTTGTCATAAACTTTAAGCGCTTCTGTTTGTTGACCCATTTTTATGTTAACTCGCATGAGTGCTTGGTAGAATAATTCAGAGACAGGATTCAATTCGATCATTCTGCCATAGAGTTTTAAGGTCTTTTCAAACAATTGGCGTTTTTCATACTCAGCGCCGAGATTTAGAAATGTGCGCTGAATACTGGAATTCAACTTATCCCTCAAGTTTATGGACCAGGACCGCTCTTCAGTACGACCCAAAAAATCACCTTGGTACAAACGGAATATACGCGATACCGTTTGATCTAATGCATCAAGATCTGGGTTCTTTTCTTTTTCTAATTGTCGATCCAACAACCCCAATAACCGTTGCACTGCCCATACGTCAACCCAACAATAACGGGCATCAATGGATAACTCACCATCCTGAACTGTCACCACATTTTCATAACCCAAGAGTTTGCGTAAACGATGTAGAGTCGTGCCCATGCTGTTTCTCGCAGCATCCGCTTCAGCATCCGGCCACAAGGCATCACATAATTGTTGTTCGGTTATACCTCTACCACCTAATGCAATAATCGCTTTTAGTAATTCAAGCGGGCGATGTTGTGCTTTGCCTTTAAATGCGAGTTGTTCATCGTCTTTTACAATGGTGAAACGACCCAGGCTATAAATTCGAATCGCCCAGGGCCAGGTGTCTATCTCAACCGGCGCAGAATTTGGCACAAGTTTATGTCGTCGAATTAATCCTCTGACAAAAACTGGCTCTATATCATTTTCCAATGCAATGGTACACAACGCTGCCATCATGTCCTGACGCCACCATTCAACCGTGTTATAGCCTTGCCGACGTCCTTTTGTTAGTGCCGCTCGTAAAGTTGGTAATGTGTTAGCCTCATCGTCATCCACAAAATAGTAGAAAGCTTTGACTAATAAGCAATGATACCGTAGATGCTCACTATTAATGGATTCTGCTATTTCGGTAGCTTCCTGTAAATGTTGATCTCGTTCAGCAGCTTTTTCAAAATAGCTAAATACTTGAGAGAGACTGAGCTCTTGCAAAGCTTGAAGATAGGGAACCCCTGCTTTTTGCGTGAGAAAAAGGCCGTTCTGCGCATGATCTAAAGCCTGTTTGTAATTCTTTTTTGACAATGCATACCATGCGGATAAGTAATGGTAATAAGCTGCATCCAGGCGCTTTTCTTGATTAAATTCCACTGCCATTTTATCAAGATACTCTCGCGCCTGCTCCCGATTACCCGTTGCCAAAGCACAATTCACGGCCTGGCCATATAAAAGATCATCTAACAAATGGATGCCTTCTCGATCCGCAAACTCAAGACCTTCTTCGACAATTTTCATGCATGCTTCGGGCGATAAAGCATTTAAAGCATAAATCGCTTCATTGATGTACCACATTAACTGTCTCATGGGCGAAACTTGTGATGACATGGCAACCGGCCGCAGGGTTTCCATGACCGCTTCTGACCGGCTTAAATCACCACTCCAGCGAAAATATCTGCAAAGTTGATTGCCCTGCATAATTCGCAAATTAGCTTGGGAAGATTTCAGCATCAAAGCTTCAGTACGATCACCCCAGCGTTCTATCTCAGGATGATTAGGTTGTCGAAAGGTAAGTGCGATTAATACCCCTGTGGCAACCCGCGACTCAATATCTTTGCTGGAGAATATTTCGGGGCGGTCCAACCAGTTATCCATCTCGTCTAACCAAACATCTAGTTCATTAAAGTCATTCCAGGAATAAACGAAGGTATCGACTATTTTTGACCAACTCAGCAACCAGCCATCATTTTGTTCTTCGGTTTTAAATATTTCATAGGCTGTCACTAAATATTGCCGAGCCATTAAAGGGTTTTGATGAAGCGTTGTTAATCCTTGATAATAGGATAACCAGGCATATCGACTAATATAATCTTCAGGAAAATCCTCCAACCATTGACGCAGTGTTTTACTTCTTCCTTCTGCGATTATTGATTCAGCAGAAGTTTCAATTAACTGACGAAAGCCATCCCAGTCTTGCGCTTCCTTAAATAGAAAAGCTGCATCCTCTAATTGCGAATTATTAAATAATATTACACCTGCTTTGGCTCTGAGTTCCTTTAATTCTTTATCCGAAAACTCTTCTTCACATTGATGATTTAAATATTCTTTAAATAACGGATGATATTGATAAATGGTATTGCTTTGAATTCGTCGGTCTGTAAAAAAATTTTCCTGGTAAAACTGAGACAATAACTTTCCCGCTTTTGTATTTCCGCTAATTTCAGTAGCCATCTTTACCGTCATGCTCGGTAAAAATGCAGTTCTTAATAAAAATTGTTGTTTATCAACTTCGACTCGTGAAAATATTTCACCCGCAAAATATTGAAACACGGCTTCGGTACCGACTTCATTTAACGCTTCTTTAGCCACAATGCCTGAGCGTGCATATTCCAACAACAGGACCATACCCGCCGCCCACCCCTGTACTTGCTGCTGCATAGCCATAAACGCATTTTCTGCCTCAGAACTTAATTGCCACAGCCCCCCCATTTGTTGACTTTCTTCTTCATTAAATGCCAACTCCTCCCAGCCGATAACTGCGATGGTCTGATTTGCGCGCATTCGTGTAAAGTTAACACCTGGGTCTCTTCGACTTAACACTACTATGGAAATGTCTTCGGGCAAATAATCAATAGCAATACTAAGCAATAAATCAAACTGACTTTGTTTCGGTGCGTCCTGATAATTATCCAATACTAAAATTGCAGGACCCGTAATTTTTTGAAAAAAAGAGGAAAAGTACTTGTGACAAAAGTGCTCAAGCGAGTTGGCATATTCTTCCGTAAACAACAAGCCCGATTTTTTTCTGGGTGCATGTTTTTTTACGATTTGATTTAAATAGAAAAAAATGGATGCCACATCCGCATCAGAAAAATCAACCTGATACCATAAAGGGTTAATCTTATTCTCTGCTATGTAACTGGCAACTAATGTGGTTTTACCAGCGCCTGCTGGGCCGGTTATCCAGGCGATGGGTTTTTTCCTGGCCTCATCCATTAGCCGAAAAACTCTTTCCCGAACAATTACCGAAGGCAATTTTGGAATGGTAATTTTCGCAATCGTGCCGTCAGTTTTGTTATTTTTCATTGGAAACCTGAATAAATTTCTATGGCTACGAATTCATCGCAGTACGCATTTTCTTAAAACGACAACATATTAATATTACTTCAGCAATACAACAATTGTTTATAATCACCCAAGCAAAGAATTACGATCAATTAATCTACAATAACCAACAATTCGGCCATACTTGATGATATTAGGATTAGATACGGTGTGAAGGGACAATAAAACGGGATGTTGGTTAGGATTGGTCAAGCTTAAGAATCAGATGTTGGTTTCTCCGTATCACCAGCATTGATTTTTTGTAACAAGGTCAGAAGCTCTACTTCACCGCGGGAGAGACCGCTGCTTTCAGAAATTTGATTAATGGATTCACCGTTATTAATTGAATGAATCGCGTTACGATAGGTTTGTTGATTGGGTTCTTTTAGAGTTAGTTGTTCTTGCTGCTCTTTCAATATTCTGAGGGATTTTTCCAGCTCCTGAATTTTATTACCTAGCGTGGTTCCTGAAGCAAACAAGGAATTCACATCATCTTCAAGGTCACGGGTATGACGCCGAAAGGATTGTTGCTTTGCCCGCATTCGGCGGATCCTGTAGTAGCAATTAGCAACAATGGCAAAATTAATGATGCAAAATGCCATTAACGCGATGTAATCCCAATTAACATAGTTGATAACTGACATTTCGAACTACAAACCTAAAAGCCGCCGATATCTGCCAATTCTTCTTCGGTTAACAGTTTATTTACATCAACCAGAATCAACAATTGACCATTCATACTCGTGACGCCCTGAATATATCGTGAGGTTTCTTCATTGCCCACGTTTGGCGCCGCTTCAATCGCGCTTAAGCTGATATCAACAACTTCCGCTACGCTATCCACTAAAATACCCACTTCCTGGTCTTCAATATCGATAATGATTATACGTGTATCATCATTTATATCTTTAGGGCCAAGATCAAACCGCGCACGCGTATCAATCACAGTTACAACGTTACCACGAAGATTAATAATACCAATCACATAACTTGGGGAGCCCGGCACAGGTGCGATGTCGGTGTAACGCAAAACCTCACGAACCTCGGCAACACTAATGCCATAAATTTCGTTTTCTAATTCAAACGTTACCCAGCGTAATTCTTCTTCATCATGCTCTTCTGCAATGTTCTCGCTCATTTCCTTTGCCTCATGACACTAGTTAATTAATCTGCATACAACGCCAACAGATTGGCGAAAAAACCAATAACTCAAGATTGCACCATCTATACCAAGGATCGCTGAATTGCCATCGCAAATTCAATGCGTTTGGTATCAATAATGGCAGTCATGTGTTTTTTACTGCTACCAGCGATCCAATGTTGCTCTGCATTCTTACTTCGCCAATTTATTTCTTCACAACTCAGTTGCTGAACATTTCCAACTTGTTCACAAGCTATTCCCCAGTCGCCGCCATTAATCAGGACTAATTTGGACGGTATTATAGGTTCCGCTAACAAATCTGAGGCTTGAAAAATAATCTTCTGTATATCAATGACGGTGATCGTTTTCTTGCTAGTAATACATTTTCCCATTACCCAATCTGGCGACATTGGATCAACTTCAATGGATTCGGGAAATGCTTTTACCGTCCGCACTTGGCGGAGCGGAAGATACAAGGTGATACCGGATACATCAATCGGTAAACAACTAAAGTGTTTTTCTGCCCAAGCTGGTGTTTTAATACTATCGTCAACACTATTTGCATCGTACATTGCTCGTCGTAACACTTTTCGAGTGATATCTTCTGAGGTTGACGCTGCAATAAGCTCGTCATCAGACGGCTCATTAGTTATAACCTGCTCGGCCAACAAGGAATGCAAATAAATTTCTACGGCATCTTCTTGAGATGCGAGAGTGTCAGACTCTTTAACCGGATCCATTTTTCTCAGCTCCTCTTATGCCACTTCTGCTGCCGTTTTTTGTTCTTGCTCATAGGACAAGCGCAATAGATAAGTTAACAAGCGCCGGTATGCAAGTGATCCGCGAGACCGGGGCCGCATAACAGTAAGAGGAACTCCCTGGCTACTGGCTACACGGAAATTGGTATCTACTGGAATAACTTCAGGCCAGATATTGTAGGGATAACTTTCCTTCAGGGATTCCAGGCTTTCACGTGCAACGCGTGTTCTGCGATCATACATTGTTGGTACGACCGCATAAGGCAATTTGGACCCACGAGCTTGGGTAATCATGTTCAAGGTTCGAATCATTCGCTCCAAACCTTTTAATGCAAGAAATTCAGATTGAACGGGAATAACCAATCGTTCACAGGAAGCTAATGCGTTTACCATGAGCACGCCTAATACTGGAGGGCAATCAATAAAAACATAAGCATATTCTTCTTCTAACGCTTTTAGCGCCTCAACGACAATTAAACCCTGGCCTTCTTTAACACTCAATTGCCTATCGAGTGTGGCCAAAGCAGAATTGGCTGGCATTAAATCTAGTTCATCGATATTTGTAGAGACAATTAAACTTGAAGGGTCAACAGATGAATTTTGAAATAGTTGATAGGAACTGCGTTTTTCAGAATCGGGATTGTAACCAAAGTAACTGCTCAAGGAACCATGGGGATCCAGATCAAGCACCAATGTTTTACGCCCAGCGGTAGCAAGTGGCGCCGCAAGATTAACAGTTGTGGTCGTTTTACCAACCCCACCTTTTTGGTTGGCAACAGCAAACACGCGCACGATGTAATACCTCAGAGTAAATGATTGGAATTAACTAATAAAGCTAACAATGCACGCTTAATGCCATGGGATTTTTAAACAAAATTTGCTGGATAATGTGTTGATTTATTTGTTTTCTAAAATACTATTCAACACTTTTGAGATTATTTTATAGTCGATTTACCGGCGGTAATTCATTATTCGTTAATTAATTGACCAGATTTTTGGGTAGGTTTCTCACATTCATGTCTTTGGCGAGAATGGCAATTATCACTCGCCGATTTTTTAACCGGCCCGCGTGAGTATCATTTTGTGTAATCGGCCTAAATTCGCCGTAACCGATTGCAGACATACGACTAGGCTCGATGCCCGACTGCGTAAAAAGGTGTACAACCGTTGCAGCTCTGGCTGCGCTTAATTCCCAGTTAGATCGAAAGTTATCTGTATTAATGGGAATATTGTCAGTGAAACCTTCGACATTGATCGGATTGGGATAAGGTGCGAGAATTTTCGCAATTTTTTTTAAGGTAGGTTTTGCCGAATCGACCAGTTGAAATGCGGCACTCTCAAACAATATGCTGGTATTCATTTCAACCTCTAACCAATCAGCAGACCGACGTAAGGTAATTTCATCTGAATGAATGGATTCCATTATTTCGGATTCAATTTTATCGCCCAGTTTTTTAAAATTTGCTGCAGGCACTTCTGCATCACCTGCAGATTTGGTCAGGGGTGTTTCAATCGCATCTTTTGATTGAGCTCGACTAATATTTCCCACCTGAATTGGCTCAAGACTTTTCGGTATGGTTTTAAACGCTGAGATCAAACTTTCCGTCACAAGTTTGTGCTTACCTTCATTGATTGAAGAAATCGCATACATAACAACAAAAAAAGCAAATAACAAGGTAATGAAGTCTGCATAAGAAACCAACCAACGATCCAGATTTTCCTCAGGTTGATTTAGTTTGCGTCTACGAGGCATAGGACGCAACGTCATAGGATTTGAGTCGAACTGCAATATTTTTTGGATTTTCTCCAGCGGCAATCCCAATTATGCCTTCCATAATCATTTCTTTTTCACGCGATTTTTCTGCGACGATGCTATACATTTTTCGGGACACAGGAATGAGTAGGAGATTTGCTAAGCCAACACCATAAATCGTTGCCACAAATGCAGTAGCAATACCCTGACCAAGATTATCAGGATCTGATAAATTTTCCATGACATGAATCAAACCCATAACCGCCGCCAAAATTCCAATTGTTGGTGTGTATCCACCCATGGCTTCAAAAACTTTTGCCGCTGAATTATCAAAGTTTTCTCTGGTATCTATATCGATTTCCAGTGTATGGCGAATGGTAACTGGCTCACGACCATCAACCAATAATTGAATAGCTTTTCGAGAAAAGGGATCTTTTTCTCGTGATATGAACTGGTCCAAACCCAAAATTCCGTCTTTTCTAGCAACTTCACTCCACATGACAACTTTGTTTGTGGTTCTTGTCCAATCAACAGTGGGTGGGAAAAATATCCAGCCAAACATAACAATCGCGCGCTGAAAAACAATTAGCGGCACTTGAATCATTGTCGCACCTAATGAACCACCAACAACAATGAGAAACGCCGGCGTATTGAGAAGTGAATTAATATGGCCGCCATCGAGTGTTTGGCCAATAAAGATAGCTACAACTGCAATCAGGGCGCCTAGCAGTGCTAAACTATCCATCTGCTTATACAGATTTTACAATGTGTGAGCTGAAATCAGTTAGGGCAAGCATCTTATCGGTTATACCAGCTTCATAAACAGCCGCTGGCATGCCATAAACCACACAACTTTCTTCGTTCTGTGCCCAAATGGTTGATCCTGCCTTTTTTAACTTTTTACAACCTTCACACCCATCTGCACCCATGCCGGTCAATATGGATGCGAGCACTTGATTACCGAGTGATTTTGCCAATGAGGTAAAGGTAACATCGACTGACGGTTTGTATGTCATATCAGGCTCACTCTCACGGACTTCTATCACCAATTGAGTTCCACGACTCCTAACTTCCATTTGTTTCCCGCCTGGTGCTAGGTAGGCATGGCCTGCTTTCAAAACATCGCCATTTTCAGCTTCTTTTACACCAATTGCACACTGTTGATTTAGGCGCTCTGCAAATGCAGCAGTAAAACTGGCAGGCATGTGCTGAACCATAATAATTGGCAATGGAAAGCTTTCTGGTAGGTTTGCTAAAATTTCCTGTAATGCAACGGGACCACCAGTGGAACAACCAATCGCAATCAATTTGTAATTTGAACTCGCGATTGAACCAATTTTAGAACTTGGTCTACTTGAAACAGTTGTAAGTTTAGGTCGTGGTGTTGGATTTTTTCTGCGTAAGGCATTTAACCCATGCTTGCCAATTTGAATGACTTTTTCGCATAGAATCTTTTTGACTTCTTCGCGCTTTTTAGAAATATCTTCAAAACGCTTTGGGATAAAGTCTACTGCACCGGCTTCAAGCGCGTCTAATGTCGCTTTTGCGCCATTGGTAGTTAGCGATGAAAACATGAGTATCGGAACTGGGTGTTTGCGCATAATCTCGCGCGTAGCATTGATGCCATCCATCACGGGCATTTCAATATCCATGGTGACAACATCAGGCTTTAATTCGAGCGTTTTAGCAACCGCCTCTTCGCCATTTTCCGCTGAATCAATGACTTCCAATCCAGGGTCTTCTGCTAATAGCTTACTAATCTGTCGCCTAAAAAAACTGGAATCATCAACCACCAGTACTCGAACCGGCATAGGAAAATCCTTCTATGTCTTTCGAGCGTATGCACTCATGAGACTTGGTACATCGAGTATCAATGCAATCTCACCATCACCGGTAATAGTTGCACCTGACAACCCTTTGGTTCCTTGTAACATTTTGCCTAGTGGTTTTATCACAACTTCTTCTTGTCCAATTAATTGCTCAACAACAAAGCCTGCTTTTTGATTGCCAACAGAAACCACGACGACATGACCACGATCAGGGTGAGGTTCATTTCGCGCATTATGCACCAACCAATCTTTCAGAAAATAGAGTGGCAACGGCTGATCCCGCAACATTATTACTTCTTGCCCATCAACTCGATTGGTTTCTGTTAAGTCAAGATTAAAAATCTCACTAACACTCACTAATGGAAGCGCAAATATTTGCTTGCCCAACATAACCATCAAGGTCGGCATAATTGCCAATGTTAAAGGCACTTTAATGCAAAGTTTTGTGCCCTCACCAATTTTGGAATCAATCTCTATGGTGCCATTAAGTTGAACGATACGGGTTTTAACCACGTCCATACCAACGCCACGCCCAGAAATATCGGAGATTTCTTCTTTGGTAGAAAACCCTGGGGCAAAGATTAAATTAAAAGCCTCTTTATCATCCAATCTCGCTGCAGCGTCAGCGTCCAATACGCCTTTATCAATTGCAATGCCGCGAAGTTTATCCGGGTCCATACCACCACCATCATCTTTGATGGTTAATAGGATATGGTCGCCTTCCTGTTCAGCCGCGAGAAGCACGGAGCCATTTTTACTTTTACCATTCGCTTCACGCACATCCGGCATTTCGATTCCGTGATCAACCGCATTTCGCACCAAATGCACCAGCGGATCAGCCAAAGCTTCAACCAAATTTTTGTCCAAATCTGTTTCTTCACCTTGCAGCTCAAGTGAAACTTCTTTTTTCAAACTTCGCGCTAAATCTCTAACAACTCGTGGGAAACGTCCAAAAACTTTTTTGATGGGTTGCATGCGGGTTTTCATTACCGCACTTTGCAAATCCGCTGTTACCAAATCTAGGTTGCTCGCCGCTTGGGAGACTTCCTCATTTCCCATGCTGGCTTCTAACGTCATTAAGCGATTGCGCACCAACACCAACTCACCCACCATATTCATGATGTCGTCAAGCCGTTTTGTATCAACCCTGACTGTTGTCTCTGCTGCCGGCGTAGGCGCTTCCTTAGGCGCTGCTTTCGCTCTCTCAGGTGCTTCCTTAGCTGCAGCGGGTTTGGCCGCAGCAGGTGGCGGAGCTGTATTTGCTGCTTCAATAGGCTGTGGTGCAACGGCTGTTGCTGTTGCCGCACCAGTCGCTGCAACTGCCGGTGCCGCTGTCGCAGCGACAGCCGCAGCTGCTTGAGGTTCTGCTGCAACAGGCGTAATCTGTGCCTGAGCCGCAACAGCATCCACTGCTGGAGCTGCTGGAGCTGAAGGTGCCGCTGGAGCAGCGGGAGTAGATGGCGCTGCGGGTGCCGCGGTACTCGGGCCACCGCTGCCATGCAGTTCATCCAATAGGGATTCAAATTCTTCTTCAGTAATATCATCATCACCACCAACAGCTGCAGGTGGCGCTGCAGCTGCATCAGCAACTACCGCTGGTTGTGCAGCGGGTGCCGCTTCTTTCTTTGTTGCATGCAGTTCATCTAATAATGCATCAAATTCCTCTTCGGTAATATCGTCATCATCGGCCGCAGCAGGTGGACTTGTTGCTTCTGCTACTGGTGCGACAGGTGCAGGTTCTACCGGTGGGGCAGCAACGGGTGCGCTTTCTTCATCCAGAGCATCAAGTAATTGTTCAAATTCCTGGTCTGTAATATCTTCTGAGCCTGCGGCCTGAGCAGCAGGTGCTTCGGGTGCTGCAGCGGGAGGGGGTTCTGCAACTGGTGGTGCTTCTACAGCGGGTGCTGTCGCTTCTTCTGGAACTGGAACAGCGTCTCGTCCGACCAGTAAGGCGCGCAAATCTTGTAACAGCTGGGGTTCTGCGGGTTCGGGCTGATTACCAGCACGAACAGCATCAAACATATCGTTGAGCGTATCAAGCACACGCAGCATAACGTCCATTAACTGAGCATCTACTGCTCGCTCACCCTGACGAAGCTGATTAAACGAGTCTTCTGCTATATGACAGACTTCTACTAACGCTGTGAGGCTAATGAAACTGGCGCCACCTTTGATGGTATGAAATCCGCGAAAAACTGCGTTTAGTAAATCAGAATCCGTCGGCGTTTGCTCGAGCGAAACTAATTGCTCACCCAATTGTTCAAGGATTTCTCCAGCTTCAACCAGAAAGTCCTGAACTATCTCATCATCTTCTTCAAATGACATTTGACTATCCTTAAAATCCTAAACTTGACAACAAATCATCTACATCATCTTGTCCACTAACGATACCATCAGATTCCAAGCCTGGTACTTGTGGTCCGTCCAATTCACTACTTACTTTCTTCGGCTTTTCAACTACCTCAACTTGTTCATCATTTGCCGCTTGAGGCAATGCTAAGCCTGATCCTAATTTGACTAGATCAACCAAACTGTTTTCTACTTCAGATACCAGCGTTATTACCCGTCGAATAATCTGCCCAGTGATATCTTGAAAATCTTGTGCCATTAGAATCTCAGTTAAATTACTTTTAACAGCTGTTAAATCACCATTAGATGAATTAAAAAAATCTTTCATGGTGATGCTGAGTTTTCTAAATTCAGCTGCATTCATTTCTTTGCTTAAAAACTTTTCCCATGCATCATTAAAATCAGATAAACTTTTATCCATTGATTCACAAATGGGAATCGCAGTCTCCACTGCTGTCATCGTTTTATGTGCCGCTTCATCTGTTTTTTTAATGACGTAATTCAAACGTTCTCTGGCATCGGGAATCTCGTCAGTTGCCATCGCAGCCATGCGATCATCCGTGTTAAAAGCATTGATTGCTTCATGAAAGTCACGAGTCAACCTACCTAATTCATTAAACAATTCGGACTCACGAACTTCGGTTAGTTCCGCTAAAATTACATCAGCTTGATGTCTGTCACCTTTTTCAAGCTGCGCTACGTACTCTCTTGCGCGATCCAGCGTTTCAGGATCAACTTCGCTGCTAGCTGTCATAGTCCAGTCGTCCTTATGCTTTTTCGTTTTCAATTCGTTCAAATATTTTGTCTATTTTTTCTTTTAGTGTCACTGCTGTAAAAGGCTTAACAATGTACCCATTTACACCAGCCTGGGCTGCCTCAATAATTTGCTCACGTTTTTGTTCGGCCGTTACCATTAACACTGGCAAACTCGCCAATGTTGGATCTGCACGAACCGCTTTTAGCAAATCGATTCCTGTCATTCCAGGCATATTCCAGTCTGTCACCAAAAAATCAAAATTTCCTGCTTGCAGCATGGGTAATGCACTCGTTCCATCATCTGCATCGGTCGTATTTGTAAAACCCAAATCACGCAGGAGATTTTTTATGATCCGTCTCATTGTAGAAAAGTCATCTACAATCAGGATTTTCATGTCTTTATTCAAGGTAACCTCCAATGTTCACTGTGTTTCTCCATATTGAAAACCTATTTATACTGTTCCCAAGTGACTATTTATAACAAATTCCAATGTGTCATTCTTGCTTGTAATCGAATAACAGCCTGACTATGAATTTGGCAAACACGGGATTCACTAACACCCAGGACTTCGCCAATCTCACGTAAATTTAATTCCTCATTGTAATACAATGCCATCACCAGTCTTTCCCTCTCGGGCAAGCTTGAAATCGCATCTGCTAAACTTTTTTTGAAATCATCTTTTTGTAATCCATCCAGTGGACTACCATTGGCATCTGCCAGGCTATCGGAAAATGAATCATCTCCCGGGCCAATATCTTCGAAGCTCATTACACGGTAACCACTCGCTGCTTGTAATAAGCGATGGTACTCTTCCATGGACATCTCTAGCGACGAGGCAACTTCATGATCACGTGCGTCGCGACCGGTTTCATTTTCAATGGTTCTTACTGCTTCAGCGACAATTCTCGCTTTTTTATGAACAGATCGAGGTGCCCAATCACTGCGACGAATTTCATCCAACATCGCACCACGAATACGAATACCCGCATAGGTTTCAAAACTCGCACCCTGGGTAGCATCGTAATTTCGAGCCGCTTCTAACAAACCAATCATACCGGCTTGAATTAAATCATCAGGTAACACACTGGGAGGCAGACGACTGATTAAATGATAAGCAATACGTTTTACTAACGGCGCATGTTTAGCAACAATATCGCTATCTTTTTGTTTGCTAATTTGACTAGCATCTTCATATGCTGCTACTTCGTTCATACAGGAGCCTCCACATTTTCCTGACTAGCGTGTATTAACCGCTCAACAAAAAACTCTAAATCACCTGAGGCCTTTCCAGGCATCGGCCACTTATCGGCTTTCTGCGCAAGATTCTTAAATGCAATTGCAGATCTACTTCGAGGAAATGCTTCAACCACAGATTTTTGCCGTTGAATTGCTTTGCGCAAGTACTCATCGTACGGTAAAACACCATAAAAACTGAGTGTGACATCGAGAAATCGATTGGTAACCTTTGACAATTTTTCGAACAAATGTCGACCTTCCTGAACACTGTGCGTCATGTTTGCCAGTACACGAAAACGTTGGATGCCATATTCGCGACTCAATAGTTTGATCAAAGCATAAGCATCAGTAATGGATGCAGGTTCGTCACAAACCACCACCAAGACTTCCTGCGCTGCTTTGCAAAAGCTCACGACACTCGATGAAATGCCAGCAGCTGTATCGATGATTAAGGTATCGACTCGTTCGTTAATTTCACTGAATGCGCGCATGAGACCAATGTGTTGCGCACTGCTAAGCTGGGCCATCATTGCTGTGCCTGATGAGGCAGGCACAATTTGAATTCCCATAGGCCCGGTAACCAGTATTTCTTCAAGACTTCTTTCGCCATTGATCACATGCGATAGATTATGTTCAGGTCGGAGTCCTAACAAAACATCTATGTTTGCCATGCCCAAATCAGCATCGAGTAACAACACATTTTTTTTTCTGGCTGCCAACGCGATGGAAAGGTTGACCGAGATGTTAGTTTTGCCAACGCCGCCTTTCCCGCTTGTTACTGCCATCACACGAACGGGTTTGGACGTTTTTAGCGCTCGCAGGCCCGCAGCCTGATCCGCATTATCGTCAAGAGAGATCATTAGCGGCTAGCTCCCCATAAGCAAGCTCAACGATGTTTTCATCCATTTGAATCTTTGCTTGGTTCATCAGAGTCACAGCCTTTTTCACCAAATCCACTGCGGTCGTACGATGTAAGTCTTCTGGTACACGCTGACCATCACTGATATACGTAATGGGTAGTTTATGTTGCGCTACAGTTGATAATGCGCCGCCTAAACTCAGCGTTTCATCCAGCTTGGTAATTATACACCCGTCCAGAAAAGCCTTATTGTAGGCTTGCACTGTTTCATCCAACACTTGTTGTTGGGAAGATGCTGAGATGACAAGGTAACTTTTTATGAGAGTTGAACCTTCCGTCAACATGGAAAACTGTTCGGTCAGTTTGATATCTCGCTGACTCATTCCTGCAGTATCAATCAGTATCAGGTTTTTATCGTATAAGCTTTTTAAAACATTCCGCAATTCTTCAGCATTGTTAGCAACCTTAACCGGCGTACCCAAAATCCTACCGTATGTTCTCAATTGCTCTTGGGCGCCAATTCGATAATTATCAGTGGTAACCAGCGCAATGCCTTCTGTGCCATGAGTTAATGCATAACGCGCTGCCATTTTTGCAATGGTTGTGGTTTTTCCCACACCTGTTGGCCCAACCAACGCGAAGGTTCCACCGTTTTTAATAATGTCTTCGTCAACCATTGGAATCTGTTTGACGAATTTAGCGAGACTTTTTCGCCAACAACTCTCAAATTTTTCTTCATTGTTTATGTCTTCAAGTAACTGATAACTAGTTTCTGGTGTAAGCCCAAGTTCTAATAAATGTTTAAGTACTTTGGCCTTTCGTGGATTTCTTTTGGAGGCATCAGACCAGGCAAGCGAGGAGAGTTGGGTTTCCAGCAGTCCTCGAAGACTATTTAATTCGTCCCATACATTTTTCAATTCGCCAGAATCCGCTGATGGGTTTATGGAATCATTTTCCGCTAGATCCGATGCTGGTCCAGTATCTTCGATATTCGATTTAAACTGGTTAATCCATTCATTCGAAACTTGACTGACATTCTCTACTAGTATATTTTCTTCTTTCTGTGGTGCTTTTTTCTGTTTGATTCGTTTCGGTGGTTCATCACTATAACTTTCTTCAAACGCCTTTTTCCATAAGGGTTCAGTGGAATTTCCCGACCGTGAGTTGCTGAGACTTTTCACCAGTCGGTCGGTCATAGCGGGGTTTAGTTTTTCTTGCTCATTTTCAGCTTTCGACTTTAACGGTGTTTGAACAATCGCATCGTCATAATCAGTTGCAGCAATAATTTCAACGCCATTTTCAATTTTTCGGTTTGACAGGATAACAGCATCTGCACCTAGTTCATCTCGAACCTTAGCCATGGCTTGCCGAATATCCGGTGCTGTGTAACGCTTTAATTTCATAAAACTTACCTTAAATTATTTCGGTAATTGAAAAATAATTATGTTTTCTTTTGTCCTGACAAATCCCAGATTGCAGTTTTTATATTATTGTCCAACCGTTGAAATCACTTTTATTTGCTTGTTATCCGGAATTTCAGAAAACGAAAGTACATGCAAATTCGGTATAGTTCGTTTTGCAAATTGCGCCAACATCGGTCTGATAACGGGGGACACCAACAACACGGCGACTTGTCCTGCCATCTCCTGTCGTTGACTGGCATCTTGCAACGAAGTTAACAATTTCTCTGCGAGCCCAGGTTCTAATCCAGCCCCACCATCGGTTGAAACTTGTACGGACTGCTGCAATATGTGTTCCAGTGAAATGTCCAATGTGATCACTGGAATTTCTTCTTCCATGCCCACAATGCTTTGCACAATTGATCGCGCCAACGCGACACGGACTGCCGACGTTAACAAACTTGGGTCTTGTGTCGCCGGGGCATTTTCTGCCAAATTTTCTGCGATGCTGCGAATGTCTCGAATAGGAACTTGTTCTTCCAGAAGGGCTTGCAAAACTTTTTGGACAATGCCCAAAGGCAATGTGTCGGGCACCAAACCTTCCACCAATTTGGGAGAGGTTTTCGCAAGGTTATCTAAAAGTTGCTGCGTCTCTTCGCGACCCAATAATTCTTGTGCATGGCTTTGTAAAATTTGACTTAAATGTGTTGCCACCACCGTACTCGCGTCAACAACGGTATATCCCAGTGTTTGTGCATGATCCCGTTGCATGGGATCAATCCACACCGCATCCAAGCCAAAAGCGGGATCCTTTGCAACAACGCCTTGCAAAGTGCCAAAAACTTGACCCGGATTTATTGCCAAATCTCGATCAGGAAATATTTCAGATTCACCAACAGGTACGCCATGCAATGTAATGCGATAAGCGTTTGGACTGAGCTCCAAATTATCGCGAATATGAACAGCAGGAACGAGAAATCCCAACTCATGCGTAAGTTTCTTGCGGACACCTTTGATTCTTGTCATCAATTGCCCGCCCTGGCTACGATCCACCAGGGGTATTAGTCGATAACCCACTTCAAGACCCACCAAATCTACGGGTACAACATCTTCCCAGCTTAATTCTTTGGGCGCTTCGGCTGCTGCTTGCGCCTGAGCTTGGGCTTCGGCTTCTTGTTCCAGCGGCACCAACGCTTCTGCTTTTTTCCTCGCTGAAATAAAATAAGCCGCTGCTGCTGCGCTGCTTGATATCAACAAAAATGCAAAGTTGGGCATGCCTGGGATTAGACCCATGATACCGATGACCACTGCTGTTACATAAAGTGCGCGCGGATTGTCAAACAGTTGCTCATAAACTTTTCCACCCATACCATCGGCTTTGGATTCCCGAGTGACGATAATCGCTGCGGCTGTGGAAAGTAAAAGAGACGGTACCTGTGCTACCAAACCGTCACCAATAGTTAACAAAGTATAATTTTGAATGGCATCTTTGAATAACATGTCGTGCTGTAACATGCCAATAGCCAAACCACCCAGGATATTGATAAATAAAATTAAAATACCAGCGATGGCATCACCACGAACAAATTTACTCGCGCCGTCCATGGAACCATAAAAATCGGCTTCTTGAACAACCTCAGCTCGACGCTGCTGAGCATCTTCTTGGCTAATAACGCCAGCATTTAAATCTGCATCAATCGCCATTTGTTTGCCAGGCATTGCGTCCAAGGTAAAACGTGCGCTTACTTCCGAAATACGACCGGCACCTTTGGTAACCACAACAAAATTAATGATGACCAAAATAGAGAAAACCACAAAACCCACCGCATAGTTTCCACCAACCACAAAATCACCAAAGGCTTCAATCACTTGCCCTGCAGCATCAGTTCCTGAATGGCCCTCTAATAAAACAACGCGAGTGGATGCAATGTTTAACGCTAATCGCAACAAAGTTGCCATAAGCAACATGGTGGGAAACACTGAAAAATCCAGGGGGCGATCAACATACACACTAGCAAGTAGTACAACTAATGCGAGTGATATATTAAACGTAAAAAACATATCAAGTAAGAACGGCGGAATTGGCAAAATCATCATTGCCAATAAGGTGAGCAATAGTACTGGTACAACTAATTCTGTTCTTAGTAGAGATTTAATTCTACCCGAACTGGGCAATGCTGAAAGACTAAGACCTGCCATAATTCCCTACTTCAAAAACAAAAGAGCATTTAACCAGAAAGAAGTCTTAATTCACTTATTTCGGTCAATTTGAATAATCCGCTTTTGCTATTCGTCTCGACGTAAGTCATCAGGAATAGGCACGTCATCTTCAAACGCTAGAGGACTTGAAAAATCTGTACCAGGTTTCTCTTTAAGTTGAAAAATAAATGCCAGCACTTTGGCCACTGCCATGTAAAGACCAGCAGGAATTTCTTCATTCAATTCAGTGCTATAAAAAATGGCACGTGCTAACGCAGGACTGGATAAAACTGCAATTTTATGTTCGCTTGCAACCAGTTTAATTCTTGCCGCAACCAGGTCTGAACCTTTGGCGACAACAATCGGTGCGCCTGCTTGATTTTGACTATATCTAATGGCCACAGCGTAGTGTGTTGGATTGGTAATTACGACGTCGGCTTCGGGCACCTCTGCCATCATACGTTTCATTGCAAGTTCTCTTTGAGCCTGCCTGACCCTGGCTCTGGTTTCCGGACTACCTTCTTGATTTTTATGTTCTTGTTTTACTTCATCTTTGCTCATTTTTAAATTACGGGCAGAATCCCATAGTTGAAATGGCGCATCCACTGAAGCAATAACCAGCAAACTCAAACTAAGTAAAAAGAAAAACCAAACCAATTCGGAACCAATATTAGCTAATGCCGTCTCTACCGCCTGACGACCCACTAAAAGTAAGGTATCTGCATAGGTTTGTAACAACAAAACTGCGATAGTAGCGATTACAAAAAATTTCGCCAATGCTTTACTCAACTCCATTAAACCCTTTGCACCAAAGATTCTTTTTAAGCCTTTGAGCGGATTTAACTTACTGGGTTTAGGCACAATGGCCTGCATGGAAAAATTCCATCCACCAATTGATAATGATGACGCAATCGCAACAAAAATTAACAGTAAAAAGAAAGGCGTCAAAAACTTAAGCGCAGTAATTATTTGAGCGCTGAGGGTATCAACCATAAAGGCTGGATCCATCACTTCCGATCGAGTAACAGTAAAACTCTCAGATAATACGTGTAACAACCCTGTTATTAGGTCATCTCCCATAAAGATTAAACCCACCGATCCGGCAAGCATCATAAAAAACGTGTTAAATTCGCGGGACCGGGGGACTTGGCCCTGCTTACGAGAGTCCTGAATTTTTTTCTGCGTCGCCTGTTCGGTTTTTTCTTGCCCTTGTTCGTTCTCTGCCATGGATTACCTCATATCCACAAAACCTTTGACACTGTCAAAGGCTGAAACAGAAACATTTTCAAATTGAACAAGGACTATGGGTAAGCCCGTCATAATGACATAAAAACCTGCCACGATAGTTATTGAAAAACCAACGGCGAAAATATTAAGTTGAGGTGCTGCTCGGCCAATAATGCCCAGTGACATATTAATTAGCAACAATGCCGTTACGGGTGGTAAAGAAACCAATATTGCACTGGCAAACATATTGGTTCCCCAGGAAGCCATATCCCAAAAATTGTGACGTTCAACAAAATCGGTACCGATTGGAAAACTGTGAAAGCTATCGGCAACCAAACCAATCATGGCTAAATGTCCATCTAAAACAAAAAATAGAAGCGTTACTAACAATACAAAAAACATACTGAGTACGGGTGCTTGAGAACCATTAACAGGATCAATCATGGTCGCAAAACCCAATCCCATTTGCATCGCGGCGATTTGCCCGCCAATCGTAAAAACCGCGAATACTAAATGAAAAATAAATCCCATCAGCACACCAATCAAAATTTGCTGAAAAACAATTAACATTCCCGGAAAGCTCAGCGCATCGATAACAGGAACCGGAGGAACGGTTGGCGCAATAATTATGGTTAACGCCAAAGCAAACATTAACCGCGCACGAATAGGCATAAAAGCAGAACTAAAAATTGGCATTGCTGTTATCATCGCCGCAATACGAACCAGGGGCCAGAAATAAGTACCGACGATTGAACTAATTTCCGCGCCGGTAAAGTGCATTGTTAGCCGATTAAATATGGTATATCAGCGATCGAACGATGCATATAAGACACCAGCACATTTAACATATAAGGACCGGCGATCATCAATGTAGCAAACGTAATCATGAGTTTTGGAATAAAACTCAAAGTCATTTCATTTATCGAAGTTGCCGCTTGAAATACCGCAACTAAAAGGCCTACGGCCAATGCCGGGAGTAAGATAATCGCAACAAGCAACACAATGATCTCTAATGTGTGTTGAAATACATCTAATACAGATTCTGGAGTCATACCACGTCCGTTTAAATATAAAAACTTGAAGCCAATGTTCCCATTATCAGGGACCAACCATCGACAAGAACAAATAACATGATTTTAAAAGGCAACGATATCATCATGGGAGACAACATCATCATGCCCATGGCCATTAATACACTAGCAACCACCAGGTCAATAACTAAAAAAGGAATATAGATAAGAAAGCCAATTTGAAATGCGGTTTTTAATTCACTGGTTATGAACGAGGGAATTAACATACTAAATGGAACTGAACTGGGACTTTGAATATCTTTAGTGCCAGATATTTTTGCAAACATATCGATATCTTTTTCACGTGTTTGCGCCATCATAAATTCTCTAATGGGTTGCTGCGCCTTGCCGATGGCTTCCTTCGCTTCAATCTTTTCGCTCATGTATGGTTCCACGGCATCGTTATATATGTGATCAAAAACTGGCGCCATAATAAAAAAGGTGAGAAACAAACTTAATCCGATAAGTACTTGCCCGGAAGGCGCTTGCATTAAACCAATTGCCTGACGAAGAATGGATAAAACAATAACTATTCGTGTAAACGCTGTTAACATCATGAGCGCAGCAGGCAACATGGTAATCAACGTCATTAGCGCAAGTATTTGAATACTTAGTGTGTAGGTTTCTCCACCTTTAGGGTCGGTAGAAACAGATAATGCAGGGATACCAGGATCAGCTGCTTGTGCAAAAACAGGAATTATCAAAAGTACAAGCAATAAAAAACGCATGGATTAATTGTCTCGTCGAATTTACTTCGTTGCTTCAGTTTCGGTGGCATTTCTTTTCAACATTGCATTAAGCTGAGTTGAAAACGCTTTATCTTTTGAATTATCTTGAGCCGTTATTTCGATGTTGTTTTGCAACACATGCAGCCGTTGAATTCTACCTGGAGAGACACCCAATAGAATTTGTTCCTCGCCTACTTGCATCAAAACAACACGTTCTTTTTGCCCCATCGATACACCACCAATAACTTTTAATGCATCATTCGATATTGGTGCTAAATTCCCGTAACGACGATAGAGCCAAGCACTGCCCAATATTGCCAGCACCACGAGTAACAAGCCGCCAACAACTTTTAGCAAACTAACAGTCAGGTCCGTAGTATCTGCGACTTCTGGCGCGGACTTTTGAACAAGATCAGCATAAAGGGGCTGACTTGAGAGAAAAATTACGCAAAAAACTAGAAAGCGTTGCGGCAAAATAATCACGTTAATTTTTGAACGCGTTCCATGGCTGTAATAACATCTGTTAGTCGTATACCAAATTTTTCATTAACCACGACCACTTCCCCATGCGCGATTAATGTTCCATTGACTAAGACATCTAAGGGTTCACCCGCTAAACGATCCAGTTCCACAACTGACCCTTGATTAAGCTTTAATAAATTTCTAATGCTAATTTGGGTGCGACCAATCTCCATAGATATGGTGACGGGTATATCGAGAATCATGTCTAAGTCGACATTATCCCCATCACCCATGCCTTCACCGCCGTCTGCCACCAGCTCACTTAAGCCTGCAGCGCCAAAAGCATCCGCTAAATCATCTGCGCCGATGTCATCCCCAGCTACCGAATCATCTTCGTCTTCGCCAAGGTAGGCATCGGGATCTTTTCCCTCACCGACCGCTTGGTCAGCTAGCGCATCTGCCCACGGATCATCTTCGTCGTTTTCAATATCAGTATCAGCCATAAAATTCCTTCTTTACTTCTACAACTATTCGCTTGTACTACGAATCAGCTGCGTGTTGTGTAGTAGCTTTGGGCATGGTTCGATTTATTTTTAGTGATTTCTTGCCGCCATGTGCACCATATTCACAAAAAAATACGGGTACACCATTAGCAAACAATTTGATTTCTTCAGGTAATTCCACAGGAATGATGTCACCCACTTCCAATTCCTTGATTTCCCGCAATGAAAGTTCGGCCGTGGTTAAGGTTGTCGCTAGTTCAAGGCGAGCATCCAATATCTCTTCACGTAACGCCTGTGACCATCGATCATCCATCTCAACACTGTCACTTAATACACCTGCGTCCAACAACTCGCGAATGGGCTCCAACATTAAATAAGGGAAAACGACATGCATCTCACCGCCACCACCATCAAGTTCAATGCTAAAAGTACTTACAACGACTACTTCACTGGGGCTAACAATGTTGGCAAATTGCGGATTAACTTCTGAGTTTAAAAATTCGTATTCAATCTCCAACACGGGACCCCAGGCCTCTTCCATGTCTTCAAAGACTTTTTCCAATACGCTTTCAACGATACGTAGTTCAGTGGGCGTGAATTCTCGGCCTTCAATTTTTGTATGAAAACGGCCAGAGCCGCCAAAATAATTATCCACTAAAATGTAAACAAGCTTGGGATCAAAAACAAACAGACCGGTACCACGAAGCGGTGCCATTCGAATCATATTTAAACTGGTAGGTAAATAAAGACCGTGCACATATTCCACGAACTTCATCATCTGCACACCTTCAACTGATATTTCAGCTGAACGGCGTAATTTGTTGAATAAACTCACCCGAAAAAAACGTGCAAAACGCTCGTTGATCATTTCCAGAGTTGGCATACGGCCACGGACAATTCTATCCTGGCTCGCAAAGTCATATGCCGTTAAATCACTATCAAACTCTTCACTTTCGGTATCAACATCACCACTTGAGACGCCATGCAGTAAAGCGTCAATCTCATCCTGTGATAATATATCTGGTCCACTCATAATTATTGCGTCACAAAACTGGTAAAATAGAGCCCTTCAATATTGACATCAACTCGCCCGGTTTCTTTTACGAGTATTCCCTTCAATTCTTCCAACACTTGTTCCTGAATTTTTTCTTTACCATCGGCACTGTGCATGAGTTCAGATTCCTGATTACTTAAAACCAACAAAATATTGTTGCGAATAAGTGGCATATGCGTTTCCATTGCCGCAATAATTTCTGGATCCCGCGTCATTACTTGCATGGCAACTTGTAAAAATCGGGTACGTCCACGGTCTTTAAAATTAACGACAAAGGCAGGTTCAAGCGGAAAATATATTGGGGGATCTTTAGATACATCATGTGTCTCGGCACCACCTCCGGCGGCCTGCATCATTCCCATGTTCTTCATCAAGAAAAATACGCCACCCATGCTTACTGCTACCAATAAGATGGCACCAACGATCATCACAATGACCAATTTCATTGGCGAACTTTTCTTTTCCTCAACATTTGCGACTTCTTCAGCCATGATCTTTCCTCAACGCTATACGCAGATGCATCGAGCAAGACACATGCCAGTGGAATTTGACCTAAATGGCTATGATTTCAAGTTCTTAAATCGCTATTTTTTCTTAAAGACAAAAATTTGACGTAAAAAACCAGCAAATAAATGACAAGAAAAAACAGGTCTCCGATTCGTATTTAGATAACCAGGCATAGAGCTAAACGTCGTCGCAGGCAGACAGAATCTACCCTAAAACGTCCATTCTTTTTCATGATTATTTTGTAAGCATGTGAATTTTCAACACATTCTTGTTTGGCACAATATTTTCTTTGTATTACCACAAAGAGCAATAACAAACTCGGTAAATAAATAAGAATATAAGTAACGGGTGGGGAATGACGGGGAAATAGGAGTTGTGCTATGAAATTAATAAAAGTTGGATCTCTCGTGATATTGATGTCTTTATCACTCATAAATACTGCAGTTAGTGCGGATTTATTTCCGTTATCATCTTTATTTTCGCAAATGGATTTAAATAAAGATGGTTTAATAAACCGCGCTGAAATTAACAAAAAATCACTACTTGGAAAGGAATTCGATAATTTTGACAAGAATCAAGATGGAAATCTTGATCCGAGTGAATTTGAATTTTTTATTGTCACCGCAAATATCTAACGCTAACCCTCCAGCTCGATGTGCGCTGACACAACAAAAAACGGCTAGAATTCTCTAGCCGTTTTTTCTTTTCAAACCTGCTTCAGTTATTAATTCATGCCTGCGAGATACGACTCGACTTGTCGGAAAGCTTCGTCATCCGCCACTTGTTGTGGTGGATGTTTGCAGAAATAACTTGATGGCGGATGAATCACGCCTTTTAATCCACGCTCCAATGCAATTTTTGCGCAGCGAATAGTATCTATGGCTACACCGGCTGAATTTGGTGAATCTTCCACAGAAAGTCTCATTTCAATATTCATGGGAACATCACCAAACATTTTACCTTCCATTCGAATAAAACAAACTTTGTTATCTTTTTGCCAGGCCACATAGTCACTGGGTCCAACATGAATGTTTTCGTCTTCTAATCGTTCCTCAGTAACTGATTGCACAGCTTCGGTTTTAGAGGTTTTCTTGGAAGCTAAGCGATCTTGGTTTTTCATGTTTAGAAAATCAGTATTACCACCCGTATTCAATTGGTAAGTTCGTTCCAACTTCACACCACGTTTTTTGAATAAGTCGGTTAAGGTTCTATGCGTAATAGTAGCGCCGAGCTGTGCTTTGATATCGTCACCGATAATTGGCAAACCCGCATCTTCAAATCGTTTGGCCCAAACTGGGTTGCTTGCAATAAAAACAGGAATATTATTAACGAAAGCAACACCCGCTTGCAAACAACAATCTGCATAAAACTGGGTTGCTTCTTCTGAGCCTACCGGCAAATAATTCATTAATACTTCAGTGCCAGAAGATTTTAATTCGTTAACAACGTCTTCCTTTGAAGGCTCCGCTTGCGCAGATAATAAGAAAGTATTTTTTTCGGGGTAGTTAGCCATATGGTCAGAATACCCGTCCAGTGTTTTACCCATTTTCACAACCACACCTGATTGTGGTAGATCTGGACAAAATACAGTGGTGCAATTCGGTTCGGCAAAAATCGCTTGATTGATGTCCTTACCAACTTTGCGTCGATCAATATCAAAAGCAGCGACGACCTCAATATCAGAAGGTTTGTAACCACCGATTTCAAAATGCATAAGACCAATGGCTTCATCTACATTTTTATTCTTATAGTAATGAATACCTTGAACCAAAGATGATGTGCAGTTTCCTACACCGACGACGGCAATTTTAATTTTCGACACGATAAATCTTCCTCTACACAAAATCTAAATTGAACACAGTGCATACACCGCACGAGTAAGTTAATGATGTTGATCTAAATAATCACTAATTTAGTTGATCAATAAAAGCACTAGATTCACTATCTAGCTTAAATAATCACGCTATTTTTTAACTCAGTAGCGAAATTTATTGACATCATACACTTTTTAACTAAGAATTTAAACCAACTGGTTAGTTGAATTATAGAGCATATGTCACAAAAATCCATAGACAAAGATAATCAAATCCTCGACGCAGCCGCAAAACACTTTGCAATCAATGGCTTCGGTGGGGCTCGGGTAGATGAAATTGCCGCTGAAGCAGGTGTAAATAAAGCTACCCTGTACTACCGCATTGGTGATAAAGCAGCCCTTTACAACAGAATCTTCAGCGACATGTTGGATAAGGTGCTCAATAAAATTACCGAAAAGGTAAATTCGGCGGAATCCTGCGAACAAAAATTACGTGCTTATTGTCATGCCATTGCAAATGAATGTTCGCAAAATGAATATATTTCAGCATTTATCCTACGAGAAGTTGCTTCTGGTGGTGCTCAAATGTCCGAGAATTCATTGCATAAGATGAGGCAGGTACGATTAATTCTCAACGACATCCTTCAGCAAGGTGCTGAGAAAGGTGAGTTTAGGCATACCAATCCGTTTATGGTTTACATCACTATGGTAGGCACACTTAACTTTTTCGCAGCCGCCTACCCCACCTCCCAAAACTCACAAACGTCTCAGGAATCGACTGAAATAGAAACGGTATCCCTTTTCGACGTTGCTGAAGAAATTTCAAATATGGTACTGAATTCGATTAAAATGCATTAATCCTAATTACTCGCTAACAAAGGAATGTATCGTGAGCTCTTTCAAGCATCGAATTGAACTTCAATTTAAGAATTTTGGCCTGTGGGTATTTGACAATCGATTTAAAACATTACTAGCCGTCCTTTTAATCGCTGCGGGATTTATTTCTCAATTACCTAAAATCACTATGGACACGTCTAGCGAGGGTTTCCTACATGAGAACGATCCCATATTGATTGCGTATGATCATTTTCGTGAACAATTTGGACGCGACGAATCAGTCGTACTTGCCATTAAATCCCCTGAAATTTTTGAAAAATCCAGACTCGAAAAGTTAAAACAATTACATGAGGAACTGGAAGATAACGTTCCTTTTTTAGATGATATTAATAGTTTGATCAATGCACGAGATACTCATGGTGAGGCTGATCGACTTATAGTAGAAGATTTGTTTGAAGAAATTCCGACAAGCGAAAAGGAAATTCAAAGCAAAAAAGAATTTGCCTTAAAGAGCACCTTATTTAAGAATTTTATTTTATCGGAAGATGCCGAATACACCGCAATAATGATTCGTTCAAATGCCTATTCAACCGCCGATGATGAATCAGTGGTAGACCTTGATGCTGGCTTCGAAGATACAGAAATCAAACCGGAGAAAACTTCCGAGAAAAAATTTCTCACCGACGCTGAAAATAGTGAGATGGTGAATAAAATCAGAGAAATCGTAAAGAAATATCAAGCTGACGATTTTAAAATATATGCTGCTGGGTCACCGTTTGTGGTTGATTCTATTAAACGGGCAATGCAACATGATATGCAAAAATTTATCAAACTTGCATTGCTAACAATCGCAATTGTATTATTTATTCTATTTCGCCGTGTTTCAGGTGTATTTCTACCGCTTCTTGTAGTTATCCTAACACTGCTATCAACCGTCTCCATGATGGCCATGAGTGGCGTTCCTTTCAAACTACCCACTCAAATTCTGCCCCTCTTTTTATTAGCTGTGGGCGTGGCGGCTGCAGTGCATTTACTTGCTATCTTTTTTCGCCATTTTAATGAACACGGTGATAAACGCGGTGCGATTGGTTATTGCATGGGGCACTCTGGATTAGCAGTTGCCATGACAAGTTTAACCACAGCAGCGGGTTTGCTTTCGTTTTCTACGTCAGAAGTCGCACCAATTGCAGATCTTGGAAGATTTGCCGCCTCCGGTGTCAGCATTTCCTTGTTGTATACCTTAATTCTTTTACCGTCTTTGATTGCAATTTTACCCTTGAAACAAAAACAGGATTCCAAAACCCAGACACGCACAGAATTCATGGATAAAATTCTGTTACAAATCGCAAACATCGCAACCACTCACAGCAAAAAAATCGTAAACATTGCTGCGGTATTATTCATTTTTGCCATCATCGGCGTTATGCAAATCAGCTTTAAACATGACCCTTTGCGCTGGTTACCTGAATCTTGGGAAACCCGCCAAGCCACAGATTTACTCGACGTTAAAATGCGGGGTACCGGTATTATTGAAGTTGTCGTTGATACTGGCACGGTGAATGGTCTGTATGAACCAAAAATCATGAACACCCTAAATGAATTGCATGGCAAAGTTAATAAATTGACATATGAGAATATCTTTATCGGAAAAACCGTTTCAGTGGTGGATATTCTTAAAGAAAGTAATCGCGCCTTACATGAGAATCAAGACAGTTTTTATCAAGTTCCACAAGACAAGGCGCTGATTGCTCAAGAATTATTTCTGTTTGAAAATTCAGGGTCTGATGATTTAGAAGATTTTGTTGATAGTCAATTTAGTCTAGCTCGATTCACGATTAAAACCCCCTGGGTAGATGCTGCAACAAATGCCGAACTCATCAAACTCATTGAATCAGAATTCAATCAAGCCTTAGGCGATTCTGCATCCATGTATACCACAGGTATGGCCTCTTTATTTTCTCGCACCATGGATGCCGCCATCGAAAGCACCAAGCAAAGTTATGTCATTGCCGCATTGGTTATTTCATTAATGATGATCGCTTTAATGGGGAATTTTAAACTCGGCCTCATTAGCATGATACCCAATCTATTACCCATTTTTATTGCCATGGGATTAATGGGTTACCTAGGCATGCCCCTGGATATGTTTACGATGTTGATCGGCTCCATTTCAATTGGTCTGGTGGTTGATGATACGATTCACTTTATGCACAATTTTCGACGTTATCATTATGACTTCGGTGACGTTAACAAGGCCGTAAAAGAAACTTTGCATACAACGGGTCGCGCTATCGTCGTTACCACAATTGTATTATGTTTAGGTTTTTTTATATTCATGGCAGCAAGTATGGAGAATTTGTTTCGTTTTGGCTTGATCACCGGTATCACAATTTTTCTGGCTTTATTAGCTGATCTCTTTCTCGCGCCTGCGTTAATGAAATTGTTGTTTGACCGAAACTCTGCTGTTAAACAAACGACAACTTAAACACATCGGTTCGTTTGCCATATCGAGTTCCACAATAAAGGATTCTCTATGAATAATAAATTTAGTCTCTCTATATTTGTATACGTATTCAGTTTTCTTTTCGCCTGCTCTCTCTCATATGCTGGAGATGACCCCAAGGCGCGTGAAATTATGATAAAGGTTGATGCACGAGATGATGGTGACAACCAAATTTCTGAAATGAAAATGATCCTCATCGATAAAAATGGCAAACAGCGGATTAGGAAAATTCGCACCATGAACAAAGACAAAGGAGAGGATAAACAGCGAATTATGTTTTTCCTAGAACCAGCTGATGTTAAAAATACCGGCTTTTTAACTTATGATTATGACGATGCAGATAAAGACGATGATCAGTGGCTTTATCTTCCCGCTTTGCGTAAGAGTAAACGTATATCAAGCAGCGACAAAAGCGGCAGTTTTATGGGCTCAGACTTCACCTACTCAGACATGACAAGCCGTGAATTAGAAGATTATGATTTTACTTTAAAAAAAGAAATGCAAGTTAATGGTAAAGACGTGTGGGTCATTGAAGCACTGCCACGAAATAGAGACGTTATTAAGGAAACCGGTTACACAAAATCACTCTTGTTTGTTAGACAAGATAATTATGTTGTCATTCGAGCCATAAATTGGGTTAAAAAAGGGAAAAAATTAAAATACTTTGACATGAAAGGAATTGCCTTCATCGACGATGTTTGGACCCCAACAGAAATTCATATGACCACTAAAAAAGGTAAAAAGACGCTCCATAAAACCATTATGACATTTGAAAATACTAAATTTAACCAGGGTTTAAACGAAAATATATTTAGTGTACGGCGGCTTGAAAAAGGCCTGTAATACCGTGTATTGGCAACACAAGCTATCTATAATTATTATCCCTTACTGCTTGGCATTCGGAATAACAAGCGCTGTTGCCGAAGAAATCAAGTCGAATCAAACAGAAGCTGAACTGGATGAATTGCTCCAGGGTTTCGATGATAAACCCGCTGTAAGCAATGAACCAAATCTGGAAGAATTACTCGATGGATTTGACGACAATGCCACCCCATCCAAGCAAGATGAAAACTTAGATCAACTCATATCCGGATTTGAAGAAGCTGAAACTACTTCACCAGAATCACTTGAAGAAACCGCTTCAAAGCCATGGTATTTTACCACTCTGACTTCTCTCAGCAGCGCATATAACTATCAACACACTAAACCTGCTCAAGGTAAAGCAGACTTCCGCGGCCTTTCTCGATTAAAATTTAAGATTCAACCTGAGTTACGTTATCAAATAAATTCTCATTGGGATAGCGTGCTGAGTGCCAGTGCATTTTATGACTTGGCTTATCGAATACAGGGTCGCTCACAATACGAAAAAAGTTTAATAAATAGTAATGAATCAGAAGCCGAACTCAGAGAATTTTATGTGCGAGGAACTTTAACAGATAATTTTGATATTAAAATTGGAAGACAGATTGTGGTTTGGGGGAAATCGGATTCCATTCGCGTAGTAGATATCGTCAATCCACTGGACTTCCGCGAACCAGGGATGGTAGATATTGAAGACCTTAGATTACCCGTCACCATGCTCAAAGCAGATTATTATTTTGGAGACTGGAACTTAAGCACGATAATTATTCCGGAAATTCGCTTTAATAAAACGCCAGCATTTGGGAGCGACTTTAATCCATCACAAAATAGACCAGCGCCTGAACAAACACCAGATTCCATTAAAAATCCTGAACTGGCCATTGCCCTAAACGGTGTATTTTCGGGTTGGGATTTGTCCTTTCACGCAGCCAAATTCTATGATGATCAGGCACACAGTGTTTTAGTCAATGGCGCAACAAATCATTTATCCCACAGCCAGCTACATATGTTAGGTGCTGCAACTAACATTGCCTTGAGTCATTGGCTTTTCAAGTCAGAATTTGCCTGGATTGACGGATTAGAATTCGCCAATAGCACTAACTCTTTTTCACGAAATGACTTAATGATTGGCGTAGATTACGCTGGTATAACCAATATGACGTTTTCTGTTGAATTCGCAAATCGTCACATCAATAATTATAAGGACGCTTTGAAAAATCGCCCAGATCAAACTGAACGAAACTCGGGTCAATTTGCATTTCGGTATAGCGCCAGTTTTCTGAGAGAAAAACTGGAAGTTGTTGCTCTTGCCTCCATACTGGGAACCGACTTAAGCAATGGCGCCTTTTACCGTGGTTCACTTGAATATGAAATTCAGGATGCAATGACTATATTGGTTGGCGCAATTGTATATCAAGCAGGTGATGAAGGATTACTGAATAAAATCGCGAAAAACGATAGAATATTTTTCGATTGGAGATATACGTTTTAGAAACTGATAAATGACTAAAACGATAACTGAACATTGAAAGCTAGGGCGTTATCTTTTTCTTTCGACACCCACATATCATCAACGAATATATTATTGAAAAGGGGTTTTTCACCTTCTTTTCGGTAATGACGCGTTATATTGTACCCCACTGTTGCCAACAATGGCATGGTTAACAAATAGAATCCGCTCTTATTAATCTGCTTGGAACCACTATATGCAAAAGTACCAATTAACACTGGCAATACGGTACCAGCGTAGGTTGCCGCGAAGGAGCCAAGTTGCTTATCATTGTTGCCAAACATATAAACACCCGAAGCTGCTCCCAATGATCCACCGAGCGTACTCGTACTAAAAGCGATATCAACCCAACATTTTTTACAACCACTAAGAAAATCGTAGGCCGAGCCCAACAGAAAACCGCCAAACATTCCAACAACGGAACCACCAAAAGCGCCAACATAACCAGCGCTTGTTTCCATCCCCACCTGCCCCCAATCCAACGGGGGCTTGGGGGAATCTACATTTTCAGCTCGCCATAACCCCCACTGTTCATCCACATCCTCAACGATATCATCATAGGCAAACAAATCAGTAATCGACTTGTTGGTATCATCGAAGTTGGAGTCGGGAACGTTATTGGGTTTACGTAATGAAGGATTCTTTTCATTTACATCGTAAGGATCAACATATCTATCCAGCCTTTGGCCGTCTGTTCCGACATCATAAGGATCAATATAACCGCCACCTTTTACATCATGGGGGTCAACCGCTTTCGGTAAATCTTTACTTTTATCTGCAGCACAGGGATAGGGAAGTACAAAAAAGCATAAAATTAGACACAAATATTTCATATGCCAACAATATGTAATTTTTGTGCCAATTAAGTTTCGTTAGAGAAGAACGGCAGCAATCTATCTGCTTTGAGTTAAATTTTATGGCCTTTTTGAAAATTCTGCTTGCGCATAGGCCAAAACATCGAGTGCTTGCTGTAAATTTGTACCGGGAAGACCAACCAGAGAAGGCATAGCTGTTCCTGAAGCGGCAAACCTCACCTTGTGTAAGAACTGCCATGGATTATCGTTAGCTACTGCAAAAATATCCACTGAACGACCACCGCCGGGTGGAATATTTTCGCCGCTTACGCCATGACAATCCACACAAACAACATCTGTTAGAAGATCACCATTGTATAAGGCTTGTCCATTGGTGACATCAGCATTAATTACATTGCCATCAATATTGTAGATGTATTCCGATGTATCGATAACACCTTTCATGATAAACAACGCCAATTCCTTCAGCTCACGATCACCCAAAACGGTTGGCAAACCAGAATCTGGCGATCCGTAGTTATGGTACCCACCAGACGTGCCATTTTTAATCCAATCGTAAAAATAGTTTGCTAAGTCCTCTTCATTGGCAATATTCGCTTTTCTCAAAGCTAAACGATTCACGATATTATCCGCTTCTGGATCCACCGCTAAGAGATCAATGCCTTTGTAGTTCCAACTATGACAGCTGATGCATCGCCAACTATCGGAAAGCGATGTAAGATCCGGAATACTATCTTTTCGTAATTGCCAAAGTGGATTTTCCACAGCAGGATCGGAAACAGTTTCGTCGGAAATTCGCATTTCTCGAAACCAATTGTCAAATAACCGACCGCCTCTATCCAGACCCGCCTGATTAATGTTTGCTGAGCTGGCAATCGTTAAGGCATAAGCATTTGCATTGGCGGCTTGAACGGCGGTTAAACCAAGGAACCTATCCAAACTTGGCACCATAATACTTGCAGGGGAGCCAAATCTCGCTTTATGAATAAACCGCGCCTGATAATTATTGGCAACAGTTTCCAAATCCACATTCGCAATACTTGTCCCATGTTCACCATGACAGTTAATGCAATTTCCGGGTGTCGTACTGATATATTCTGTATTGCCAGCAACTGAGTCTGCATTGGATATCAATAGACTAATATCATTCCTCACACCTGTATTATCTGCACTGGTGATAAACGCAGTAAGGTCAAAAATATCCTGACGTTTTAATTGCGAAACAAAGGCATGATCGCCGCTATTGATGGAGGTGCCGTTTTCAATAAAAACACTAATATCTCGTTGCGGATTAATCAATCCCGTTAATCCATGATCACCTTGGTAATCCCAGCCATGACAAGAGACACAGCGCCAGGTTTCCTCAGCTCTGAAGCCTGTAATATTGGCCGGCCAAAGCGGATGACTCTCTGTTGGTTTAATTAATCCATTCTCAAGCCACCAGGTATCGTATAAACGACCACCTCGTTTAATATCAGGAGCCAGTTCTGTTTGTGTATATCCTAAAAGATCAACCGCTGCCACAGGCGAAGTGGATTCAAATTGAATAATTCCCTTCATTATCGATCCCGGATGTCCAAAACGAACTTTATGTAAAAATTCCCAGGGATTGTTTTTGGCAATGCTATCCAATGTTTGAATTGATCCACGTTCAGGATCATTGTCAGAGAAAAACCAGAACTTGTCGTTAACCGTGTGACAGTTAATGCAACCACCAAATGTAATCACATCTTCATACATTCCTTTACCGAGACTCAACGAAAAATTTAATGGCTGTTGCTTTACGGCATCAAGCAAATCACTCGGCGCACTGGCTTCAATGGCTTCTCGTCTAATTTCTTGAACAAACCGCGTTAAGGCGTAAATTTCTTCATCAGAAAGAAAACTCGCATAAGCATGTTGACCACCAGTTCTAAGAAAATTATAAATCTCAAGGATAGAATTCACCTTGGTATTCGCTCCAACGATGCCCGGGATCCCTGTAAAATGTTTACCGCGGGCGTAAGCACCATTTCTACCCCGATAATCCCAACCATGACACTCCTTGCATCGCCAGGTATCCGCACCATTTACAACAGTTTCTTCAGACGGCCATAATGGATGATTACCCAATGGTTGAGGACTTTTCTCAACCGCAATTGCATACCACCAACGATCATATAATAAACCACCCAACGCCCATTGATCATAAAGTGCTGCGCCTGATTTAAAATAATTTTCTATTTGAAAATTATCATTGACGTCTACCAGTTTTTCATCCCACAGATAGGCCAAGACATGTATTGCGTTTTCTAACGAAGTCCCCCCTGGCATTAAGCCAACACCAAATCTTGTATAATGAATAAATCTCGCTGGTTGTTCCAGCGCACTTTGCAAAAGAAGATATTTTTCATCATTACTATTAGGTATATCCGCATGACAGCTACTATCCTGACAGGCATTTCCCGCTGAGTTTTTTTGTGTATAAACTGTTTTACCAACTGTCGCATCTCCACTCCAGATATCAAGTGGTTTTATGGCTTCACTCATAATAAATCGAGTAAGATCCAACACCTCGCGCTGTTTCAATTGGTTAAAACTGTGTACTTTATTTTTTGAAGTTTTTCCATTTTGAATAAAACCATAAATCTCCTCCCGAGTTTTTGTGTTTGCTGCTTCAAACAATCCTGGGAAACCCGTGTAGTTTATGCTCCCCACACCAAATTCACCGTCCCTGCCACGATAATCCCAACCATGGCATTGCGCACATCGCCAGGATTCAGCTTCAGTCAATGGACTTATTTTATTACCTTCAAAATCTTCGGCAGCATCATCCCATACTGGATTAAATACGGTGGGCGCAGAAAAGTCCTCCTTCCACCACTTAGTATATAGATTTGCGCCATTTTCAATATCTGCAGTGAGAAAAGTTGCATCTGGAATTGAAATGAGAAAGGACACCTCTTTACTCGCAACACTTTCAGCATCGCCAAATATGGCTACTACAATGGCATAATACATTCGACCAATTGATAGGTTGTCCAAATTGAAAGTTGGAATTTTTAGTAAACTCGAGTTGGCACCATTTTCCAAACTCGAAAAATTACTTTTGGTAATTCCAGGCTCCGTTGCATAATAAACTTTATATTCATAGCGAGAATCCACTATTTCCCACTGAATATTAGCGGTAATACCGTCCACTGTTGGCACAACATTTTTAGGTGCAATGATTGAAATATCTGTCTCACCAGAACTCCCGGTAAAATCAACTTCCAAAGCGTCACTTGGCAAACCCGGGCCATCAACATTCACTGCAACAACTTTTAAATAATAAATGTTTCCTCTTTTTAATCCACCCAAATTGAACACAGTTACCCCAGGTGAAACTTCCTCAAATTTTGCAGTTCCAATATTAAAGTCAGGACCTGCGATACTATAATAAACTGTATAACGCTCAGCATTTTCTGCCGCACTCCATTCTATGGAAACCGAGTTACCGCCGAAACCCTTGATCACCAAATTAGTCGCAACACCGGGTAACACTAATTGTGGCATTGCCCATTTACGCTCTGTCGCGCTACTTTCCTCATCAAATCCAACGGCAGTAATCATGTAATAATACTGTACGTCATTTTCTAAATTTATGTGATTGTAAACATTGGTAGTTACTTCTATGGGTTCATTGACAGAATCCGTCGGTGCTTCATCACCTTTTGTTGTCCAGTAAATTCGATACTTCTCCGCACCTTCGACAATATCCCAACTTAGAGTGACACTGGCGTTAGCATGTACAAGTTGGAAATTTTCAGGTGCTTTAAGTGCTTTAAGACTACTGGGAGTTGCAGATACCTTATTTGAAACGGGGCTTTTTTTCCGGCCTAGTGAGGCTTGGACGATGTAATAATACGTTACATCATTTTGTAAGTTTTCATGTTTAAAAGGAGGGGATTTATCTTCGAAGACATTGGCATCTTTAACTGAAAAATTTTCATCAGTCGACCAATAAATATCATATGTTAAGTTATTGAGCGCACTCCAGCGCAATACAACAGATTCATTAAGCGGCGTGGCGATAAAACTATTGGGCGCTTCTAGCTCTACCCCTGTACTACCACCGGGCCTACCTTCACCACAGGCATTTAGTAATAAAATAAAATAAATGAACAAGAGACAGTATAGTCGCTCGTGCATAACATGCTTCCCCAATGAATCAGAATTTATAATTTGTTGTTATATAAGTGTAATATTAAATCATGACCTAGGTATTAAGTGTCACTAAACTTTTAATATCAGTCCAAGGATGTGGGAGTAATTTATTCTTTTGAACAACTAAAAGATAATCAACAACTTATGTCATTTCCCTTGCATTCATTTGTGTCAGATTGAATGAGCAAGCATTTCTTTTCCCGAGATAATGCCTTGATTTGTGCTTCTTTTTGACTTGCCGTGCTGCGGTTATGTCCACTTTCATAATAGACAATTTTTTCAGGTTTTCGTCCCCTGAAATATTTAGCGCCGCGTTGCTTGAAATGATCCTGAAATCTACGCTGAATGTCCGTACTAATGCCGGTATAAAAAGAATTATCTGAACAGAGAATGATATAAACATTCCAGTTATTCAAAAGATGTATCCCTATAACTATTTAATAGAGAATGGTTTTATGCAGAGATGCGACTGACTTTTTTATGCTGTAGATGACCAACAACATCGTAAAGCACTTCGACTAGTTTCACTTTATCATGCACGCGCTCATGATCACTACTTAATAAATCTGCGAGAACAATATTCAAATTTCCCGGGCCATATAACGCACGTGAATGTGGCCATATTATCGTATCCACAATAGACTGACCGATGACTTTTTCCATCCATTGCATTTTTTTATTTAATGGCATTTTGCCTGTTGGGCCATCCTCAGAAACCATATTGGCAACCAGTATTTTATTCGCTTGTGATTGAACAATCGCTTGTTTGATATCTGGCATCAATAAGGGAGGAATAACACTGGTTAAAAAACTACCTGGACCCATGATGATCGTGTCGGCATTATTAATCGCATTAATCACTTCTTTAGGTGCCGATACTTTTGGCGTGATTTCTATTTCCGAAGGTAAGGTCTGCTCTGCGTCAATATCCACTTCACCCACTATTTTGCAGCCATCACTGTTACATGCGCTCAAGTGAGCCGGCATTTCGGACATGGGAAATATTTGCGCTTTAACACCGAGAAATTCTCTAAATAAATTTAAAGTGTCCGTTGGCCGAACACACATGTTATCCAAGGCGAGTAACATGAGATTTCCCAAACTGTGACCACTTAGGCTACCAGCTTCATCAAACCGATATTCAAACAGCATGTTCTTAACGTCTTTGCCTTCTGTCAGCTGAGATAAGCAGTTGCGTAAATCACCCCAAGCTATACAACCGGTCTCATGTCGTAATCGACCCGTTGAGCCACCATTGTCTGTTGTGGTAACAATTCCGGTTAATCGTTGTTCCAGGAATGATAGGGATGAAAGTAACCTGCCCAGACCATGACCACCGCCGATAGCGACAACGTTACCAAGAACATCTAAGTTACTGTTTTTATTCATTTTATTAATTTCCTCAAGCAATACAACACCCAAAGCGGCACTACTAATAGCGAAATCGGTGACTTATTCTTTAATTATACACCCATAAATTTTATAGGTCTTTTGAGGAGGAAATCCCCAAAACACCACTTATACGAATAATAAGTGAGGGGAGTTCCGTTAGCTATGAAGAGAAACACAGTTAGATGTAAAGAATTGACAGTTTATGTTGCCAACCGCTAGTGAATTGTATAACGCAGCATAAAATGTAAGCTGTAGTCCTGAGTGATTTTCGTTGGTACGTCTGCATCTCGAAGCGTCTTACCCCAAAACAATTCGGTGTAAATGGATTTATTCGCTTTCCATTGAACACCGCTACCAACGCTATAAATTTGTTCGCCGTTCACACCAAACGTGCCCTCTTCGGAATCCCAGGAACGGCCATAATCAACAAAGGGAACGATGAATACATTGGAACGATAAACTGTAAATCGCACTTGGTTTGAAATAACCACGCCATTATCACGCACCAATAAATTCTCGCGATAGGCTCTTACCGTTTTAGCGCCACCAATTGCAAAGCGCTCCGCTGGCAATAAATTATCTCGGGTAAACTGGCCATTGATTTGTAATAACCATTCAATTTTTTGCTTCGGCCTAACAGCAATTGATAGTTGCCCTACCCCCACGGTGAACACTTGTTGGTCCGACACGTCGCCGTAAAAATTTACCGCTAATCCACGCCGCAAACCAGCGTACATAGCCGCAACAAATTTTGGTTGTTGGTAAAGGGCTGTCAAATGTAGTACTAATGGTGTTGAGTTACTGCCGTTTTCATCAAATCCTTCAACGTCATCCCCTGTGTTTGAACCAAACATGTTTAAGGTCATATGCTTCACATCTAAACCAATTCCTGCAGAAAGATCGAGTTTTGATGCAGCAATTAACGGCGTACTAAATGAAAAACCATAACTGGTAGACTTGCTTGTAATATCGAGATCATCCTCAACAATTTCATACGAACCATAATTAACATAAGTATTAAATAAATAGTCTTGTACCCCTAAAGGAATTGAGTAACCAGCATATCCATCCACTAATCCCTCTGAAATTCCCAATTGAAAATTAAAGGTATCTCTGTAACCGAGCACATCACGATGCCCTGTATTAATTCCCAATCGATACTGCCCTATCCCGGGGGATTGATGGTTGCTAACCTCCGTATTAAAAAAATACGGCTTAGCTTCTTTAATGGAAAGACTTAATATGCTCTGACCTAAGTTTTCGCCGGGAGAAACTTGCGCCTTCACTTCGTCAATCAAAGGGTGTTTTTGCAAAGACTCCAGTGCACGTTGCAACTGATGTGAATTTAAAGGAACAGCAACACCTTTCGCTACCGCATTTTTTACATAGCTATTGCTTAGGCGCTCATTGCCTTTCGTCTTTACTCGAGTCAGCCTGCCATGCACTGCTCTAAACCGAATTTCACCATTGCTAATGCGTTGGTTTGGCACAATAATCCCTGAATTAATGTAACCTTTTGCATAATAATATTTAGACAGTCGACTTTGAATTTCTTTTAAATCCTGAACACTAATTTCAGTGCCTTCATATTTTGCAAAAAACTTTTTCATCGAACCCTTAGGGATGATATGAGGTTCTTCCAAAACAATTTTGTTTATGTGAATTTTTCCTGTACTAAATTGACTCCTGACCGTTGCACCGATTGCAGCCGATGTCATCAATTGAGCATGGGCAGCCTGAAATACAATCAAGCCGAAAACGAGTAAAACAAAATGAACAAAGTGTTTTATTTTTTTATGACGCAACATGTGATTTCTACTTATAAACATTCGGTTTTTTCATCTCCACCGATAGGTCCGCGACGAATTTTTTTGGTTTTCAAACCATACTCCGTATCTTCTTCGTCCAAATCAACAGTAAAACTCATTTTTCCTTGATTGTAGAAATCTGCCAACTCACAGGGTTTTTCCAGCAAATCTTCACTGTCAGGAAAACTTGTTTTTAAGCTGGTAACGCCACTAACAAAATCAGTATTTCTCAAATTAATATCAATATCGCCACCTTTTAGAAGCAAATTTCCGCGTTGCTCACCATTCACTTTAAATGATGATGAGTCGACGGAGACCGGTCCAAATTTTTGCGTTGAAGATGAATCTAATCCCACGCTGTCTGAATAAATCACCTCGCCCTCTTCATTGATACTCACCACAGATATGATGCCGCCAGGCGCTTCTAGTAAAGAGCCTTTTAATGAGATGTCACTACCAACTAAAGAAATGGACTCACCTTCATTCACCGCCAACTTGGAATTAGTGACTTCAATTGTTCCCGATAGCGATGTGGGTTGCTCAATAAATCCAAATACATAAGGATCAGTCGGACCCAATACAGAGGAATCAATCGCATCATAGGAAGAGCCATCACGAAATTTGATATAGTCAGCAGTTGTTGCATGAAAAGAACCTTGGATATCTAATGTAGCATTTTCGCCAAATAAAATACCTTCCGGATTCATTAGCCACATATTGACGCCAGTGATATCACTAGAAATACTTCCATTTATCGTTGAGGCATTACCACCAGTAACGCGTGAGATAATATTTTTAACACCATCAGGCCCCGAAAATTTTGCAACTTCACCATCACTTATATTAAACTCAGTGAAACTGTGAAACTGGTTAGTGCCTTCTACTTTGCCGTGCGATTCATTGATAGCGTAAGTGCCATCGGTCGGCGTAATCTCAGTTGTAACTGCAATTGTGCCGTCTACGACAACTTCAGCGTGCAAGCATTGTGTTGAAAATATCATCACGCACGCAATAAAAACGCGAGGGTATTTATAATTAGTTTCTACCAAAGGATTGACCTCAACTGAATCCAAATTAAATTAATTTACGGTGTTGCTACAATGAAAGTCAATGTCACATCTGAAGGAGCGACATCTAAAGATCCGTCCACAATAACATAAACGCCACCCGCAGGGGCTGCTATTGGCCCACCACAATTTTCTTCTCCGACACCACTCATTTCACATAGTGAAGCTTTAAAATCGTCTGAATAAATAAACACATTAAAGTCATCATTCATACCTGTTAATGAGACATTATAGTTATCGCTATTTACATCGGGAAAATGATAAAAGTGTTTTACACCAGAGATTAATGCTGTCTCTGACCCCGACAAACCACCAACACTTGTAACAACTGGGATTGTTTGAACAGAAACCTGAAATGTTGAATTTTGAGTTGCTGTTGCTGATATGAAAATTTCACCTCTATCATTACTTGTCGCTCCGCAGAACTCGTCACCACCCGTATTCGGCACATCAAAATCTGATAGGCAAGGTGAAACGGTAAAGGAGCTGTCGGTATATGTATCCAACATAAAATCAGACGACAAGTTGGTCAACGAAAGTAAATATAAAGTATTAGGATCTAGCCGAGAAATTCGATAATTTGAATATTCACTATTTGATTGAGACAGTGCATTTGTCGTTAAAGGTAAAATCGCCACTGGTGACTTAATTGTGGTAAAACCATCCAAGTCGACTCTAGTAGGATCAATCTCAGCAACATCCAAATCAAATGTTGCTGTTGCATTCGTCGCATCTGAAATAGTTATCCGCAACTCTGAATAAGCATCATGACCCACGCTAAAACAACTCTCCAAACTGATTGCCGAAACGGAACAGGTTTGTGTTAGCAATCCATCATCGTAAACTGTTAATGTGAAAGCGTTGTCAATATTACCCACGTAGTTTGCAATATCAATCTGGTATGTTTTTGTTGCATCCAGACCGGTAACAACATAATTGTTTACACCACTTGGATCTAATGATTCGCTCAACAATGGTAATGCTGCCAAATCATTAGCTTTCTCTAGCCCACCAGTTTGACTTATCAGCCCCAAAGAATAATTTGTTAATACTGTCGCTTTCGAAGCATCAATAATTACTCCCATATTGGTATCTGCAGTGAATCCACAATATTCAACTATTCCATTCGTGCTGCTTGTTGCACGACAAGCGTTTTGGAGTCCGGTTGATCCATTGTCAGTAAACACATAAAGGTCTACATCTTCGTTTTCGACGACACTTAGATTTAAAAACGATTTACCCGGTGTAGTTGCCGCGCTGTAATATCCTAAGCTACCCGCAGCAATTGTGTCATCAATAGAAAAGGTTCCTGGCATAGCAACCAAATCGATACTGAAAGTGACAGAATCTGCCAAAGGATTTAAAACACTCAGATAAATAAGACCAGAGACATCATCACTAACAGCTGTACAAAGTTCGCTGGATGTCGTTACCAATTTCGAGCTACATGTTGGTGATGTAAATACATTTTCGTATACAACCAAATCTAATCCAGATCCACTGCCTGTCAACCGAATGCCGTATCTTGTGTCGGTTGACGGTGCTGTTACACTAAATTGATACACTGTGTCACTTGAAGCAATATCATGGGAGTGACTAAGTCCGACCACATCTGTTGGTACCGTCCAATCACCAACATTGACAGCCCCAGAATATCCAACAATGGGATTTAGGGCCACATCGGTCATGCTGCCTGGAGCAAGCGATAATGTATAGTTAGCATTGCTGTCCAATCCCTCACTGGTTTGCAATGTTACACTTAACGAATCAAACGCAATGATATTAGTGATTGATTGCGTTCCCCCAGTGAGGGCGAAATCTCCAGCCTCATATGTAGTCGTATCCATTGGCTCGCTGAAAGTTACCACAATAACATCTTGCGCTGTTGCCGATCGAACACCCGCTTCAGTAATATTTGGTGATATCTCTGTCACGGTTGGTGCAACACCAACCGTTGTAAAACTCCACACTTTGTCACTGGCCAATGCCACACCGTTCGCGTCCGTGGCCGCGGTGGTAATCGTGGCGGTATAAACCGTGTTTTCGGTTAACGCCGCACTGGGGGTGAAGATCACTTTCTTCGGATCAACCAGATCCCAGGCCACGGTGCCCGTCACCGCGCCGGCGGATGACGTGAGGGTAAACGCACCATTGCCGG
>Ga0316207_10000521_pt1 | contig 60082 bp, 56 predicted proteins | sample 6weekpyrite_MG_FD_204943 | JGI IMG/M metagenome (GOLD analysis project Ga0316207, IMG submission 204943) | Microbial mat bacterial communities from mineral coupon in-situ incubated in ocean water Damariscotta River, Maine, United States -... | ecosystem: Environmental > Aquatic > Marine >...
AATGTATGAGAGCGCAGGAGTGAAAGTATGAATATGGCAAAAATGCACAAAGCAGTACAGCAATATAATCGCGTAGGCATTTCGTCTAGCGTAGAAGCTGCAAGTCCACACCGTTTAATTGAAATGTTGATGGATGGTGCCTTAGAAAAAATAGCTTTTGCGAAAGGCTTTATGGAGCGCGGAAATATTTCTGAAAAGGGTGGACACATTAGCTGGGCAATATCAATTGTTGAAGGTTTACGTGCCAGCTTAGATTTAGAGATGGGTGGTGAAATCGCTCAAAACCTCGACGATCTTTATGATTATATGACTCGCCGTCTCGCCCGGGCTAATGTCGAAAACAATCCTGATATATTGGATGAAGTTACCTCCTTAATGGCATCAGTTAAAAGTTCATGGCAGCAGGTTCCATCGAATCTTGATGAAAAGACGTGGAATAGCATGCAAAACAAAAACTAAAGTTTAAGGAAAAATTTTTGTCGTATTCATTATGAAAAATATTAAATACATATTACCGCAACATTATGCTGAGGTTGTTTTACGTCTAAGTAAAAAAATTGCAGAGTTAGCTAAGCAGCATGAGTGGCAAGCAGCACAAGAGCTTGAGGTAAAACGTCATAAAACCATGCAAGAGTTGTTTTCTCATCCAGAGATTGATACTGCGTTACCGGAAATGGCATCCATCTTACAAGAGGTAATGCAGCTTGATGCTGAGGTCATTATTAAAGGTGAGTTAGAATTACAGGACATGGCCTCTCAAATTAACGGTTTAGGTAAAGGGAAACGAGCAGTTAATGCCTACTTAAAAACGTAGTTTTATACCAACAATCTATACGGACTATTGTTGGGGAACAATATTGCCGCATGTTTTTTATTCTTTATATTAAAATTCGCTGATGATTTTCTCTCGGATTTTTGACCCAATTGTTACATCTTCGTAAACTCTTACAAAATCCTCCCATATTCGCTGCCAATATTTTGACATGAGATAAAGCGCTGTCTAATATCTTGATTTATAAAGTTGTTTATATATCTCATTTATAAGTTGTATCTAGAGAGGTTTTTATGGAATTGGGCGCGGTTAAAGATAAAAGTATTTTGGTGATAGAACCAAACATCGATTCTCGCGTTAAAATAAAAGCTATTTTTGATTTTATAGAATATGGTTCAATAGTCTTTGCTGATTCAATAGATGATGAAAATATCAATGAAGAACCTTACTTTGTTGTTCTTGGTCAAAATAATGATGAAAATAAAACACGTACTCACTTAGAACAAATCCATGAGAAATACAATCAACGTATGCCTGTTCTTTTATTTTCTGACAAGGTATTAACCTCTGATTTAGATTCACTTGTTACTGATATCTTATGTTTTCCGCCTACCCTTAAAGAACTTCGTATTGCATTACAAAATATAAAAATGTTTTATCTGGAGTGTAGTTCCGGTGAATCACGTTCTTCTATTTTATTTCGTAGCTTGATTGGTATTAGTAAACCGATTGCAAAAGTACGACAATTGATTGAACAAGTTGCTGATAGTGATGCGAATGTTCTTATTTTAGGTGACTCAGGAACGGGTAAAGAGGTGGTTGCACGTAACTTACATTATCATTCTGATCGCAAAGATAAACCCTTCGTACCGATTAACTGTGGCGCTATTCCAGCCGAGCTGCTTGAGAGTGAGCTTTTTGGTCATGAGAAGGGCGCTTTTACTGGCGCTATTAGTGCACGACAAGGACGTTTTGAATTAGCCAATGGTGGCACATTATTTTTAGATGAAATTGGTGATATTCCTCTCGCAATGCAGGTGAAATTATTACGCGTTATTCAGGAACGTGTGTTTGAACGCGTTGGTAGTAACAAAAGTATAGAATCGAATGTACGCATCATTGCAGCAACACACCGAAATTTAGAAAATGAGATTACCGAAGGTCGTTTTCGCGAAGACTTATTTTATCGCTTAAATGTTTTTCCAATAGAGATGCCTTCACTTTCTGAGCGTGTAGAAGATATTCCTTTATTGCTCGAAGAGCTTATCGTACGAATGGAAAATAATAAACGCGGTTCAGTACGATTAACTCCTGCAGCGGTTAGCTCTTTACAGCAATACCATTGGCCAGGCAATGTTCGTGAGCTTTCGAATTTAGCAGAACGTTTACTGATCATGTTTCCTAATGACGTGGTGGATGTGCAAGATTTACCAGAAAAATACCGGAAGGGGATTGATGTAGCTGCTACTGCTATAAATACACCATCGTTAGGCGCAAAAGATGCTGATCCAGAAGAGGCGGACGTTGAACACATTAATTCATATATTGTAGAAAAACCTAACGATGTTCTTCCTGAGGAAGGTATTGATCTTAAGGCACACTTATTGAGTTTAGAGTCAAACCTGATAAAACAGGCATTAAGTGAAGCCAATGGTGTTGTTGCACATGCGGCAAAGCGTTTAAATATGCGTCGTACTACTTTAGTAGAAAAAATGCGTAAATATGGTTTACAACGCGTAGCTAATGCTTCTTAACTCGTAATAACGTCACTTTATTAAAATATTTAACCCTTTCAGTTCTAACTTTCAAAAGGTCGTACCGTAACGCATAGCTCTTTATTGTTAGAGTGACGGCAATTTGACTGCATAAATTCATAACCCTCGTAACTAATTGATAATAAAGAGTTTCGTATTTTGGCGCAGTTCTTGCTCTTAATATTCACAGTCTTCACAGTATTTTATGATATTGAATGAGTGAGTATTAACGATGAAACAATCGCCACAAAACGTTTATCAAGCAGAACACGATAACGCGCCATTTCCAATGCAAGCCCAGGAGCTGCAGGATGCTTTTGGTGCCTTTAATCAACTCTCGGCACAACTCACCGAATCGTATAAACAATTAGAGGTTCGTGTTGCTGGTTTAACAACAGCATTAGAAACAGAACAAGACGAACGCATAAAAGAATTAACAGAAAAGGAACGTGTTGCAAGTCGTTTAGCTAGTCTATTACATGCTCTACCGGGCGGTGTTGTGGTTATCGATAGTGAGGGTAAAGTTCAGGAACACAATCCTGCGGCAGAACTCTTGCTTGGACAACCCTTACTTGGTTTACCCTGGGGTAGCATTATTCAACGTGCCTTTTTACCGCGTAGTGATGATGGACATGATATTTCATTGGTTGATGGCCGTAAGGTCAATATATCAACCTGTCCACTCGGCTCAGAACCAGGGCAAATATTATTGATTACAGATGTAACAGAGATACGCTATTTACAAGACCGAATAGGACAACAACAACGTCTCGCAGCAATGGGCAAAATGGCGGCTTCATTAGCCCATCAAATAAGAACACCTTTGTCTTCAGCCTTGCTTTATGTTGCAAAACTAAAGCGTCAAATTTTATCAGATAGTGAACGTTTTGATTTAACAGAAAAGATGACCTCACGTTTACGTCATTTAGAACAACTTATTGAAGATATGTTGATGTATTCACGAGAAGGTAAAGTAGGGGAAGAGTTTTTTACCGCTCAAACACTGCTTGATGAATTACATCAAGGCTTAGAGGCTCAGCTTGAGGTAACACATACGAACTTTGTTAAAAAAAATACAAATGAAGATTTAATTATTCATGGCAATAGACAAATGCTATTAAGCGCATTATCAAACTTGGCTATGAATGCGATGCAAGCTATGAAGGAAAACAGTCGCATAGATAGCGAACATGCAACTATTGAAGTCAGCGTTGAAAAAGAGGGTGGCCATATTTTAATTTCTATAAAAGATAATGGTCCAGGTATTTCTGCTGAGTTAGAGCAGCAAATATTTGATCCTTTTTACACCACAAGAATGCAAGGGACAGGACTTGGTTTGTCTGTAGTTAAGGCGGTTGCTAAGGCCCACGGTGGAGATGTGGAGTGTGAGTCAATCAAAAATGAAGGCTGTACTTTTAAAATTATTTTACCGATTGAAAATCAACAGGCTGCACAAGCTGGAAATAATGAAGATATAAATGAATTAAATATAGCAAATAGCTAAGAGGAGTACGTTATGAATGGTTCAACGGTTTTAGTGGTTGAAGATGATCAGGCATTAGCTGAAGCATTACAAGACACTTTAATAACAGCAGGTTACAAGGTTATATCAGCAGGTAATGGGCGTATTGCATTAGCTGAACTTGAAGAACATAACGTTAGTTTAATTGTAAGTGATATTAATATGCCACAAATGAAGGGTGATGTTTTGTTAAAAAGAGTCAAGGCTCTTTACCCGGACATCCCCGTGGTTTTAATGACGGCATATGGAACGATTGAGCAAGCAGTTGATGCGATGCGTGATGGAGCTGTTGATTACATGGTAAAACCTTTTGAGGCTGAAGTATTAATTAATATGGTATCGCGTTATGTTGGTGTAGCAAATAATGATACGGATATGGTTTCCGTTGATGCCGCTTCAAGCGAGTTAGCTGTTATGGCAAAACGTGTGGCAGATAGTGAGGCTTCTATTATGATTACCGGCGAAAGTGGCACGGGTAAGGAAGTATTAGCCAGTTTTATTCATAAAAATTCATCACGTTCATCGGAGCCTTTTGTTGCAATTAATTGTGCTGCTATTCCAGAAAATATGCTTGAAGCTACCTTGTTTGGTTATGAAAAAGGTGCCTATACAGGTGCTTATAAAGCAAGCCCAGGAAAATTTGAACAGGCACAGGGTGGCACTATTTTGCTGGATGAAATATCTGAAATGGATATCTCATTGCAGGCAAAATTATTACGTGTGTTGCAAGAAAAAGAAGTTGAACGTCTAGGTGGAAATAAAATTGTTGAACTAGACGTTAGGGTCTTGGCAACTTCAAACAGGGATATGAAAGAAGTTGTTGCTGAAGGAAAGTTTCGCGAAGATTTGTATTACCGTTTAAATGTATTTCCATTGCACTTGCTGCCATTGAGCGAGCGTAGTGGAGATATTATTCCATTAGCAAAAAAACTGCTAGAAAAGCATGCCTTGAATTATCATCGTGCAATACCTCTTATTGGTCAGGAAGCTGAAGATAAGTTAATAGCATATAACTGGCCAGGCAATGTGCGTGAATTAGAAAATGTAATGCAACGAGCACTTATTCTTCAGTCGGGTGAAGAAATATTGGTGGATGATATTCATTTTGAAGCAGCAAGAGCTGCTAGTTCCAAAGCCAGAGCATCAAAAGATGAATTGGTCGACATTGCTTCTGATATTAGTGAAGTTGAATCAAATGAAAACGTAGACTCATTAAATGGTGATCTTAAACAGCGAGAATGGAACTTGATTTTAGGTGCAATTAAGGCTGCTAAAGGGAGCCGTAAGATGACAGCAGAAAAGTTAGGTATTAGCCAACGCACATTGCGCTATAAATTAGCACGTATGCGTGATGCAGGTATTACGGTTCCTGATTCAGGAAGTCAAAAATCTTCGGTGTGTTAAAACTATTAGTTTGAAATGAAACAACAAAGGTATTCATAAATGAACAATTCAATTAATCCTGATACGTTATTGATGCAAATGCGTGCAATGGCAGCGCAAGCTCAGGGAAAGTCAGCAGAGACATCTCCCGCTGAAGGTGGTACTGATTTTTCTGCTATGTTGAAACAGTCCATTGATAAGGTAAATGATACACAAATGAGCTCAGCTAAAATGGCCGAGGCTTTCCAGGCGGGTGATCCGAATGTTCAAGTGTCAGAGTTGATGGTGGAAATGCAAAAATCAAGTGTTTCCTTCCAGGCAATGTTACAAGTGAGAAATAAACTTGTGAATGCATATCAAGAAATTATGAATATGCAAATTTAAGAATAACAAAACGATAACGCGAGAATATTATGGATTTAGTAAAAGCTGAAACGGTCAGCGTTCCTTTTCAAGGAATGACAACATTGCCCATTGTAAGACAGCTTGGTTTGTTAATTGGTTTGTCTGCAAGTATTGCGTTAGCAATAGCTGTTGTTTTGTGGATGAATACACCAAATTACACTATGTTGCCTGGTCAACATTCGGGACAAACATTAACCGATGTGCTTTCTGTTTTAGATAGAAATAATATTAGATATAACGTTGATGCCAGCAACGGTTCGATTATGGTCGAATCAAGTAAGTTAAATGAAGCTAAATTAAAGCTTGCTGCTGAAAATTTAAATCTCAATGTTGGCCATGGGTTTGAAGTGGTTAATAAGGATGAAGGTTTTGGTACGAGTTCCTTTTTACAAAAAGCGCGGTACCAACGAGCATTAGAAGGTGAGTTAGCGAGAACAATAGCTTCTATGCGTTCGATTAAATCTGCCCGTGTACATTTAGCTTTACCAAAAGAGTCGGCCTTTATTCGTAATAAAAGAGAAGCTTCAGCATCTGTTTTTGTCAGTATGGTCCCCGGTCATAGCATTGAAAAAAATCAAATATCTGCAATAACTAACCTTGTGGCATCAAGTATAGCGAGTCTTAAAGCGAGCCAGGTTACTATTGTTGATGATCAAGGTGGATTGTTATCAAATTCTAAATCATCTGCAATGATGGGTTTATCAACCTCGCAACTTGACTACACTCGTAATATTGAGGAAACGTTTGTACGACGCATTGAGCGTATGTTGAACCCCATTGTTGGTTTAGGAAATGTACGCGCTCAGGTCACAGCTGAAGTTGACTTTACTCAAACTGAATCAACTGAAGAAAGGTTTAACCCCGATTTACCTGCTGTTAGAAGTGAGCAAAGTACCGAAGAGCAATCCAAAGGTGCAAGCCAAGGTGGTATCCCAGGTGCCTTAACTAATCAACCCCCTGCAAATGCAAATGCGCCAGAACAAGCTAATCAACAAGCTGGTGTTGTTGCAAAAGAAGGTTCTAATAGAAGCAGTCGTCGTAGTACAAAAAATTATGAACTGGATAAAACCATTAGTCATATTCGTCATCGTACAGGTGCTATTAAGCGCTTATCCGTTGCGGTTGTATTGAATGATAAAACGGTTATTACCGTAGCAGAACCAACTGATGCAGCAGCAGAACCTGATGCAGAAGGCGCTGTTACTGGAGCAGTTAAAACAGTGACGGCTACGCCCTATACCCAGCAAGAGTTAGATCGTATTACTGAGCTTGTTAGAGAAACGGTTGGGTTTAGTGTATTACGTGGTGATTCAGTCAATGTCATTAATGTACCGTTTAGCAAAGTTGAAGTGGAAGATTTACCCGAGCAAGCAATTTATGAAAAAGCATGGGTTTGGGATGTAGTAAAGCAGGCACTGGGTGCATTGGCTGTATTATTTGTTATTTTTGGTGTATTAAAACCGATGATGAAAAACTTATCAGTAATACCTTCGGTAACAAAAGTTATCTCTGAAAATGGTGATGATTTAGAGGAAGATCAGCTAAGTTTAACCGAACCGGATGAACAAAAACGTATTGCGCAAGAAGCAAGTTATGAAGAAAATTTACAACTTGCTCAATCAATTGCTTCGCAAGAACCAAAATTGGTAATGCAAGTAGTTAAAAACTGGATGGAACAATAGTTAAAGCAATTAAAATATGAGTGAAGAAGATAATACTAAAGATAAATTTTCAGGCTTAGAAAAAGCTGCGATTTTATTACGTAGCCTTGGTGACCAGGAAGCAGCGGAAATATTAAAGCTGATGGGGCCAAAAGATGTGCAGAAAATTGGTGAAGCCATGGCAGCAATGACTAATGTTAGCCGTGAAACGTTAGATGGCGTTTTAATTGATTTTCATGATGACATTGGTGGTCAAACCGAACTTGGTGTGGGTAATGAAGACTATTTACGTAGTGTATTAATTTCTGCATTAGGTGAAGATAAAGCTGGTGGCATTATTGATCGCATATTAATGGGACATAATGCGAAAGGCCTGGAAACATTGAAGTGGATGGAGCCACGTGCAATCGCAGAAATTATTCGGCTCGAACATCCGCAAATTATCGCCATTATTCTTTCATACCTGGAAAGCGATCAAGGGGCTGCAGTCATGCAAGCCTTACCTGAAAATATGCGTACAGATGTATTGCTACGGATTGCAACGCTTGATGGCATACAACCGAGTGCTCTGTACGAATTAGATGAAATGTTAGAAAAACAATTTGCCGGTAATTCAGATTCAATTAAGTCATCAGGTGTTGGTGGTTTGAAAACGGCAGCTAATTTACTTAATTTTATGGATTCATCTTTCGAAGCGCCTCTAATGGAAAGCTTAAAACAAATGGATGAAGAGATCGGCGATGGGATCCAGGATCTTATGTTTGTATTTGAGAATTTAGTCGACGTGGATGACCGGGGTATTCAATCATTACTACGTGAAGTTTCTTCAGAAAATTTAATTGTTGCATTGAAAGGTGCTGACAACGAGGTGAAAGAAAAAATTCTTAAAAATATGTCTAAACGTGCAGCTGAAATGTTACGTGATGATCTGGAAGCAAAAGGCCCTGTTAAAGTAAGCGACGTAGAAGCTGCGCAAAAAGAAATTTTAACCATCGCAAGACGTATGGCAGATTCAGGTGAAATTGATCTGGGTGGTGGTGGTGGAGGTGAGGAGTATGTCTAGTACAGAAACTATCGAATATGAACGTTGGCAGCTGCCTCAAGTTAGCCACTCAGATATTTCATTGCATGGTACAACGGCTGAAAAGCTAGAGTTACTACAAAAGCAAGCTTATGAAGAAGGTTATAAAGCAGGTTATAAGGTCGGAGAGAAAAAAGCTTATGAAGAAAAAAAACAAGAACTAACAGCTAATAATAATGCACTTAGTTCAATTATTGAGTTGTTAACCGAACCTTTAAAAGAAATTGATGATGAAATTGTGCAGCAACTTGCTGATTTATCGATGGTGGTTGCTAAGCAGGTTGTTAGGCGAGAATTACATACTGAGCAAGGTGAGATTGTCGGTATAGTGCGAGAAGCGATGACAGCTTTACCGGCAAGTACACGTAAAATAATTTTGAATATTCACCCAGATGATTCTGAATTGATTCGTAATGCATTTTCTTTAGGGCAGGAGGATGATTCGGATGAATTACGTTGGAAGTTAGTCGAGGATCCTATGGTTTCACGAGGAGGTTGCAAGCTTGCTAGTGAAAACTCTCGTATTGATGCAACGGTTGAAGCACGTTTAAATCGTGTTATTAGTACCTTGTTAGGCGGCGAGCGAGAGTCTGATGACTAATCCACATTATTCCACACATACACAAACATGGAAAAATCAACTGAAACAGATTCACTCACGTATCAATCAAGTTGATCCGGTTGTTGTTGAAGGTCGGTTGAACCGCATGGTGGGATTAACACTTGAAGCCGTCGGTTGTCAGGCTGTTATTGGTTCGCGCTGTTTAGTTAAAAGTCAAAATACTAAGCCAGTTGAAGCAGAGGTGGTAGGTTTCTCGGGAGAAAAACTTTTCCTTATGCCTACAGGTAATATTCGTGGTATTCATCCTGATGCAATGGTGATTCCCACCCATCAAATTTATGAAGCACATGTTGGCGATGCATTGCTTGGGCGTGTACTCGATGGTCGTGGTTTGCCGATTGATGACAAAGGCCCCTTGGTTACAAATGAACGACGGGCATTAACGGGAGAACCCATAAATCCATTAAATCGGAACCCTATTAATGCACCGCTTGATGTTGGTGTGCGTGCAATTAATAGTTTATTTACCGTTGGTCGTGGTCAGCGTATGGGCTTGTTTGCGGGTAGTGGTGTCGGTAAGAGTATGTTGCTTGGCATGATGACTAAATATACTTCGGCAGATGTAATTGTGGTTGGACTCATTGGTGAACGTGGTCGAGAGGTAAAAGAATTCATCGAAGATATCCTTGGTGAAGAAGGGTTACAGCGTGCCGTTGTGGTTGCTGTGCCAGCCGATCAACCACCGGTTATGCGTATGCATGGTGCCTATCAAGCAACAAGCATTGCCGAACATTTTCGTGATGAAGGGAAAGATGTTTTATTGCTAATGGATTCATTAACACGTTTTGCGCAAGCACAACGGGAAATTGCTTTAGCTATTGGTGAGCCACCTGCAACAAAGGGATATCCCCCCTCTGTTTTTGCTCAGCTTCCTCAACTCGTTGAACGCGCGGGTAATGGTGAAGAAGGCGGTGGTTCTATTACTGCATTTTATACCGTTTTAACAGAAGGTGACGATCAACAGGATCCCATAGCAGACAGTGCACGAGCCATACTTGATGGCCATATTACTTTATCTAGAGAACTGGCAGAAAGCGGACATTATCCAGCCATTGATGTTGAATCATCGATCAGTCGAGCGATGAATGCAGTTGTTTCTGAAGAACATATTGTTGCGGCACAAAAATTTAGACAAATCTATTCGGTCTACCAACAAAATAAAGATCTGATTAGTGTTGGAGCTTACGCTGAAGGTTCTAATCCTGAGATCGACATAGCGATACGCTTACATACTAGCCAGCAAGAATTTTTAAAACAAGATAGAAACGAAGCCGTGAGTTGGGAAAATAGTCTTTCGCAACTGGCAGGCATATTGCAACACGCAACATATGACCCTGGGCTTGTTAATGATCCTGAACTTTCTCATGCAGCTCAAGCTACACATGAATCGCAGCAGTTACCGGCAGAACTATAACTTTTAACAATTTTTAATTTGGACGAATATGTCAGCAAAACGATCAGAACGTTTTAAACCCATTCATAATCTTGCTCAACAACGAGAAGATGTCGCTGCGCAATCGCTGGGACGAATTCAACGTGAACTATCAAGTCATAAGTTAAAATTATCTGAGTTAACAAAATATTATCAGGATTATATTGCGCGTTTTACGCAACAAGCTGAGAAAGGTATGAGTGTGATACAAGTTCAAAGTTATCAAAACTTTATTTCACAGCTTGAAACCGCAATTTCTGAACAAAAAAAACATATTCTTCGTATTACTGAAGCTTGTAATTCAAAACGAGAAGAATGGACAGTTGAACGTCAAAAATCACAGGTGTTGGAAAAAGTGATGACGCGTTACGAAAAACAAGAGCAACATAGTCATAATCGACAAGAACAGCGTCGATCTGATGAATTTGTTTCAAACAGATTCTGGCATAAGAATAAGTCATAAGCCGACAACTCACAGGTACTTCACCTTATTTGGCACAGGCCTTGCAATTTATCTTAGTGGATAGATTTAATATGCGAGGACGACATGAGTGAATCAATACAAATTGCTGCAGCCGCAGCTGTTGCAACATCTCCACAATCGGGTTCTTCAGCCAGTGGACAATCTACTGGTGTAGCTTCAGCAGATGACCCCTCTGGATTTAACGCTATGTTTGCAAGCTATGTTGAAGCTGAACCCGCTATGACAGAGCAACATATTAATCAAAATATGACAGGTTTATTTAACACCGAATTGCCGCAAGATTTAATTGCAACTGGCAATCCTTTGCCGGAGGAAGATACAGCAGCAGCCTGGCAAGCCTTAATGCAGATACAGCCTGATGACAAGACTCTGCCTAATACTGTGAATTTAAAGACAGATGCCTTGTTGGAACAACAACGAAAACCGCTACAGACATCAACGCCAAGTTCTTCTTTGCTTAATCAGACTTTGTCACAAGATTTGCTAATGCAAAATAAAGGAACCACCACGCTAGGAGGATCTACCACAACTAATGCCGCTTCACCTCAACTTAATGCTGTTCAATTTAACCCAGACAACGTAGAGGCATTGGCAGCAAATATAACCGAGACATTACCCGTTGCTCAATCACCCACATCAACCACTAATCAAAGTTTGGCTGCAGTCGGGTTAGGAACAGCAGTGCAAGCCGCTACCAGCCAGGCACAGTCTGCACCACTTAACTTGGGACAAAATGCATGGGAAACAAACCTTGGATCACGTTTACAAATGTTTGTTGGTCAAAATGTACAGGCAGCTGAAATACGCTTAGATCCACCTGAGTTAGGCGCGTTAGATATAAAGATAAAAGTCACCAATGATGTGGCAACAGTGAATATCACAAGTCCTCACTCTCAAGTTCGTGAAGCACTGGAAACTGCAGTACCAAGATTAAGAGAGATGTTTGAAGAAAGTGGCTTATCGCTTGGTGATGTTAATGTCCAACAAGAATCCTCTCAGCAACAAGAGCAGTTAGCTGGACGTGATGATTTTGATGTGTTTGAAGATGCTGAGGACACCATGTTTGAGGAAAATAATGACGTCATGAGCACTAAAATCGGTAGTGATAGTTTACTTGATATTTATGCGTGATTATTTTTTATACATGTTAATTGTTACAAATTATTAAGTTTATTAAAAAAAATGAAAAGGATTAAAGCTTATTCATTATTGGACGATGACATACTTATAGATAAGTTTGATTTTATAAGCTTTTATTCAAGCACAAGAAACATGGGTATTAAAGTTTTAATTATTTAAAGGTAATAGCTCAATGTCCGATGTAGTAAGTATAGATTTTGGTGAAACACTGGATATTTCATTTGCAGCAAAGCTTCACTCTCAACTTAAAGATGATGTCGAAAAAAATGGAGCGGTAAAATTTTTAACCTCCGATCTGACACGAATTGATACAAGTTGCTTACAAGTTTTAGCCAGCTTTATGAACTACGCAAAAGAAAATAAAATATCTGTTGAATGGGAACAACAAAGTGACGTTGTGATGGAAGCTGCACGTTTGACAGGTTTAACTAAATCATTGGGATTAAATGGTGAATAAAATAGATATGAGTTGGGAGATAGTTTAAATGGCAAGAATATTAGCGGTAGATGATTCTGCTTCAATGCGTCAAATGGTGTCATTCACTTTAAAAGGTGCAGGTCATGATGTCATAGAAGCTGTAGATGGAGTGGATGCGTTATCAAAAGCGCAAGGGCAAAAAATTGATTTGGTTATTTCAGATGTGAATATGCCGAATATGGATGGTATTACATTAATTGCAGAGTTAAGAAAGATAGCGAGTTTTAAATTTATTCCCATGCTAATGCTAACAACGGAAAGTGCGGGTGATAAAAAACAGCAAGGTAAAGCGGCTGGTGCAACAGGTTGGATTGTTAAACCTTTTAACCCCGATCAGCTATTAGCAACCATAAAAAAAGTTCTTTAGTTTATTAGGAATACTTTCTTATGACTTTTGATATGTCACAATTTTTAGCCACGTTCTATGAAGAAAGCTTTGAAGGGCTTGATATCATGGAAACAGAATTGCTCGCACTTGATGTTGGTGAAGCGGACTTAGAAACAATTAATACAATATTTCGTGCTGCACACTCCATTAAAGGAGGTAGTGGCACTTTTGGTTTGAATGATGTTGCTAATTTTACTCATGTTATGGAAACATTGTTAGATGAAATGCGGGATGGAAAACGTGAGGTAACACAAAATGCGGTAAATATTTTACTTGAGTCTGTTGATGTCCTACGTGAAATGTTATCAACGTTACAAGCTGAAGAAGATTTAGATAACGACAGAATCGCTACAGTCAAGAAAAAATTAGATGATTTGCTTGCAGGTACATCAAGTGAAGCTGCGCCGGTAGCAAAAGAGGCAACAGAATCAGAAGGCTCAGAGCCAGTAACTGAAGCTTCTACTACAGCAGGTTGGACAATAGACTTTAAACCGCATGAAGATATGCTGCAAACGGGTAACGATCCTGTCCGTATGTTTAGAGAGCTTGCCGCTTTAGGTGAGCTAAACTCAGTTGTCGATAGCTCACACTTACCTGAATTCCTGCTAATGGAACCAGAAAACAGCCGCCTTGAATGGACCTTAACACTAAAAGGCGATATTAAAAAAAGTGAAGTAGAAGAAGTTTTTGAGTGGGTAGAAGATGGTTGTGACTTAACCATCACACCTATAACAAACGATGATGCTAATAAGAATGATGAACTTGATGTAGAACTGCTGGAAACGACATTTGAAATGCTTGCCCCGCAAGGTGAAAAACTTGTCGCTCGTTTTTATGAAGAGTTGTTTAAACGTTATCCTGAAGTTAAAAGTTTATTTACAAATACTACACCCGAAAAACAACAATCAAAACTATTAGCTGCACTAGAACTTGTTGTTTCTAACCTAAGAAAACAGGATGTACTCGTTCGCACATTAACCGAAATGGGTAAACGCCATAAAAATTATGGTGTTCAAGTCGAACAATATGAAGCTGTTTCATCAACATTACTCGATGTTATGCAAGAATTTGCTGGTGAGGCATGGACAGATAAAGTGGCATCAACCTGGAAAGCGGCATTAGATCTGGTCAGTAATACAATGATCGCTGGACAACAAGCTGCATCAGCTAATGAGGCTGAAAGTCCTGGCATTCCTGAACAACCTTCTACTCTACCTGTATCTGCAGCATCTCCTGATAAAGCCTCAGCCAAAAAAGCGCCGGTTAAACGTAAGGCGACTGCTGAAGCATCTTCTATTCGTGTTTCTATCGATAAAGTTGATGAACTTATTAATATGGTAGGTGAACTAGTAATTACTCAGTCAATGTTAAGTCAGCTTGGAGAAGAAGAAAATTTTGGTGAAAATCAAATTGAAAAATTGAAAAGCGGTTTAATGCAGCTGGAACGTAATACGCGTGAAATGCAGGAAAATGTCATGCGCATTCGCATGTTACCCATTAGCTTTGTTTTTCAGCGCTTCCCACGTTTAGTGCATGACCTTTCTGGCAAGCTTGATAAGAAAATTGAGTTGATACTTTCTGGTGAATCAACAGAGCTTGATAAAACAGTAATGGAAAAAATTGGTGATCCATTAGTTCATCTTATTAGAAACTCACTTGATCATGGGATAGAAACCCCCGATGTACGTGTTGCCGCAGGTAAATCTGAAACCGGTGAAATTCACCTTAACGCATACCATGAAGGTGGCAATATTGTCATCGAAATTACCGATGATGGTGCAGGTTTAAACCTAGAGAAAATTCTTTCTAAAGCCAAGGCCAGTGGGCTGGTTGGTGATAATGATAAGTTAGCAGACGAAGATATTGCTGATTTAATTTTTCAGCCTGGTTTCTCAACCGCTGATGTTGTTAGCGATGTTTCAGGTCGTGGTGTTGGCATGGATGTTGTGCGTAGAAACATTAGGGCATTAGGCGGTACGGTTGATGTTAAAACTACAACAGGGAAAGGTAGTATTTTTACAATCCGTTTACCACTTACTTTAGCTATTTTAGACGGTCAGTCTGTTGTAGTTGGCGATGAAGTTTACATTGTACCTCTTGTTGCCATTATTGAATCTGTTCAAGTTGATACCTCGTTGGTTAATGGTATTACCGGGCAAGCAGAAGTTTATCGTTTGCGCGATGAATATATACCTATTGTTAAGCTTCACGATATTTTCAATATAAAACCATTGCATGATGATATGGAGGAAGGATTGTTGGTTGTAGTTGAAGCTGAAGGAAAAAAAGTGGCCTTGCTTGTGGATGATTTATTAGGGCAACAACAAGTCGTTATTAAGAGTTTAGAAACTAACTTCAAAAGTGTAGAAGGTATATCCGGTGCCACTATCTTAGGTGACGGTACCGTTGCGCTCATACTTGATGTAACCGGTTTGATTTCAATCTCAAAAAAGAATGCTAGTAGTATTAAAAAGCTGACAGTAGCTGCGTGAGGATAAATAGATGGCATTAACTGAACAAAATGTACCTGTAGGTGATAACAACTCACAGATGGATCAGTCCATTGTTGGTGCAGAGTTAGACGAAAATACACAGCAGTTTTTAACGTTTATTCTTGCTGGTGAAGAGTACGGTGTAGATATCTTACGTGTTCAAGAAATAAAGGGTTGGGACGCGGTAACACAAGTACCTAACACGCCAGAATATGTGCGTGGCGTAATTAATCTTCGTGGCACCATTGTTCCCATCATTGATTTGCGTATTCGTTTTTCAATGGAACAACTTGAATACGGTCCTACTACCGTTGTTATCGTTCTTAAAGTTATCTCTGGTGATGATAATAGCCGTATCATGGGTATTGTTGTTGATGGCGTCTCTGATGTTTACAACGTGAAAAATGAAGAGATCAGTGCCGCTCCTGATTTTGGTGATGGAGTTGATTCTAGTTTTGTAAAAGGTTTGGCCACGGTTGATGAAAAAATGGTGATTATTTTAGATATTGACCATATGTTGAATTCTAATGAATTGGCATCGGTTAGCAAAGCTGTAGATGATGAGGAATAAGCGAGGCCTATGCGAATGATTGCTGTTATAAATCAAAAAGGCGGGGTAGGTAAGACAACAACAACGTTGAATCTTTCTCATGCTTTAGCGCAATCTGATAAAAACGTATTAGTGATTGATTTTGATCCTCAAGCACACTTAAGCGCAGGCTATGGAGTGTTGAATAGAGAGCAGTCAGGTATTGCTGATGTTTTATTAGGTGATGCAAAGTTAAGTGATGTCATTATTGAAACACGAGAAAATGTTTCTATTATTCCAGCAGGAACGCGTCTAGGTGAGCTAGAACATATGACCGAAGGCGGTGCCAAGCGTGGTTTTTTATTAAAAGAAGCACTTAAAGATAATGTTAGTGAGTACGATTATATATTAATCGATTGTCCACCATCTTCAGGTATTTTAGGTATGAATGCCTTATTAGCATCAGAAGAGGTGTTAGTACCCGTCACGGGTGATTTTTTTGCGCTACAAGGACTGTCTCGTTTAATGAGTATTTTTGAACATATTGAAACGACATTAAAACGTAAAACGAAAAAGTGGGTAGTGTTAACCCGTTTTCATGGGCGGAGAAAGCTGGCAGGAGAAGTGAAAGGAAAAATATTATCTTATTTTCCTGACAGCGTTTTTAAAACTGCCATTAGAGAAACCGTTGCTTTGGCAGAAAGTCCAGGTTTCGGACAAACAATATTTGAATACAAACCAAAGTGTAATGGCGCGAATGATTATATGGAATTAGCGACAGATGTAATAAGCAACCGGATGCTGAGTAAAGAGGCTTAAGAGTTACTTATGAAGTTAAAGCAAAATACAAAATTAAAATCATATGGCAAGTGCGACTTATTACGGAAGCGTTTATGTATAGAAGAAATAGGCATTGTACAAAATAAAATAAGTTACCGGGACTATATGAATGAAATTTTTGCTGGCCTGATGTGGTTAGGATAAGAGGTAAGCATGAATTTTAAAGGGTTTAGAAATGGCGAGTAAGAAAACAAAGTTAGGGTTTGATCCATTAGCATGGATGCAAGAAGAGGGTGAAGCAGAAGCTGAAACTGACAGTCAATCGGTAGATGTGAAAGCAAAAAAGAAATCGACTGGTGGAAAGAAAATGGCAAATAAAGCAACAACTAAATCGACTAAAAATGTTTTGGGTTTAGAAGCAGACCTTTTGCGAGAAACTTTTGATCTTCTTGCACCTAAGGCAGAAGAGATGGCATTACGTTTTTATGATGAACTCTTTGAACGTTTTCCAGCTGTTGTTCCAATGTTTGCGAAGACAACAAAAAAGAAGCAAGCAGTCATGTTGGTGTCAGCATTAAAGTTAGTTATTGCGAACCTCGACGACCCGGATAAATTAGTACCTGTACTACAAGGCATGGGTTTGAAGCATAAAGGCTACGGTGCTGTACCTGACCATTATGGTGCTGTTGCCGAAACATTATTAGATGTAATGAAAGAATTTGCAGGTAAAGCATGGACTAAGCAGGTTCATACCGCCTGGAGTGATGCACTTAATTTAGTAGCCGAGACAATGCTCGGTGGATATGACAACGAATCAGAGGATACAGAAATGGCTACCAATACAGCAGTAATGAATGACGATGATAACGAAGAACTCGTTAAAATGCGTTCAGCATTTGATAGTGTCACCACAAATTTAATGATGTGTGACCAGGACTTGAATATTACGTATGCAAACCCTGCGGTGGTTAAAATGTTGGCAGCACGTCAGGAAGCCCTGCGTGCCGTATGGCCAGGAATGGATGCTCACAATCTTATCGGCCAAAACATTGATCAGTTCCATCGCAACCCGGCACACCAACGTTCTTTATTATCTGATCCATCACGTTTACCTGCACAAGCAGAAATTCAAGTAGGTGAGTTAGAGTTTGAAGTGAATGCTTCATTTCTTGCTGGCCCAAATGGTGAGTACCTAGGCAATATTGTTGAATGGAAAGATTTAACAGACATCAATAAACAAAAGAGAGACGTTGCACGTTTACAGTCTGCAGTTGAAGGCTCTACTTCAAATATTATGATGTGTGATGCTGATTTAAATATTGTATTTGCTAATCCTTCTGTTGTGGGCATGTTATCTAAACGTCAAAATGAATTGCGGGCAATTTGGCCATCATTGGATGCAAATAATTTAATTGGTCAAAATATTGATCAGTTCCATCGTAACCCAGCACATCAACGTAGCTTACTTGCGGATCCATCCCGCCTTCCTGCTAAAGCAGAAATTTCCGTTGGTGATGTTATGTTTGAAGTGAATGCAACTTATGTTACCGGTCCTGATGGTGAGTACATGGGTAACATGGTGGAATGGAAAGATATTACCGAGGAAAAAGATGCTGAAAGCCAGATTGAGAACTTAGTGTCGGAAGCGATTGATGGGAAACTTGATTCTCGCATCAATGTCGGTGGTTACCAGGGCTTTATGAAAACGCTTGGAGAAGGTATTAACAATCTAATGGATTCAGTAGTTGAACCTATTCAAGAAGGTAAACGCGTAATGAAGTCACTAGCAGAAGGTGACCTGACTCAAACAATGGACGGTGATTTCAATGGAGAGTTTGCTGAGTTGCGCGATGCGATTAATAGCAGTATCGGTAATTTATTGAATATGGTTAATGATATTAATGAATCTTCCGGTAGTATTTCTTCAGGTGCAACAGAAATTGCCACTGGTAATACAGATTTAAGTCAAAGAACTGAAGAGCAAGCATCGAGCTTAGAAGAAACCGCTTCGAGTATGGAAGAAATGACTTCAACAGTACGACAAAATGCAGATAATGCTCGAACTGCTAATACGCTCGCGACAAACGCACGGGAACAAGCACAAAAAGGTGGTGACGTAGTGAGTAACGCCGTCTCTGCAATGAGTGAAATTAATTCAAGTAGTAAGAAAATTTCAGACATCATCGGTGTTATTGATGAAATTGCATTCCAAACTAATTTACTTGCATTAAACGCTGCGGTTGAAGCGGCAAGAGCGGGTGAGCAAGGTCGTGGTTTTGCAGTTGTAGCCGGTGAAGTACGGAATCTTGCGCAACGAAGTGCAGGTGCAGCAAAAGAAATTAAGAGCTTAATCAATGATAGTGTTGAAAAAGTAGATGAAGGCACCAAACTTGTTGATGAATCTGGTAAGACGCTTGATGAAATTGTTGAGGCCGTTAAGAAAGTAAACGATATCATTGCTGAAATTGCTGCTGCCAGTGAGGAACAATCTGCAGGTATTGAAGAGGTTAATAAAGCGATTGGTCAAATGGATGAAATGACACAGCAAAACGCTGCCCTGGTTGAAGAAGCCGCATCGGCTAGTGAATCAATGGAAGAACAGGCTAAGGGTATGATTGAACTCATGCGCTTCTTTGACACGGGTCAACAACAAGCCGCTACACTGACTAAGCCCACTGCAGTAAAACAGGCACCGCATGTGAGTAGCCGTGCTGCTCCAAGTCGTTCAAAGCCAACACGAAGTGTGGAAAGTGATGATGAGTGGGAAGAGTTTTAAGGTAGGTTATGAGTCTTTAGTCGTTGATTGTAAGTCTGGGGATTAAAGACAAAATATTTAATATTTATAACCTTATTTTTTAATAGGAATTTATGTGATAAATAATGCAGGCCAGGAACGTGAAAAGGAATTCCACTTTTCAGATAAAGAATTTAAGTTTATTAGTAAATTAGTGGGTGAGCGTACGGGTATTGTCCTCTCTGATGCAAAGCGGCAAATGGTGTATGGTCGTTTATCAAGAAGATTACGTCAGCTTAAATTGACAAAATTTTCAGAGTATTGTGACATGCTAACCGATGGTCACGAAGGTGAACTAATTGAATTTACCAATGCCATTACGACAAACTTAACGGCTTTTTTTCGTGAAAATCATCACTTTGAATATTTAACAGAAACTGTAATTCCTCAGATCCGCAGAAACAATGCGCACACTAAACGTGTTCGCGTTTGGTCGGCGGGTTGCTCTTCAGGTGAGGAACCTTATTCTATTGCAATGTGTTTGCGTGAAGCGATACCAGAATCAGCTGGTTGGGATGTGAAAATTCTTGCGACTGATCTTGACTCTAATATGGTGAAACGCGGCAGTGAAGGTATATATACTGCTGAACGCGTAGAAGGCTTAACACCAAGTCGTATGAAAAAATGGGTGCGCCAAGGTACAGGAGAAAATTCCGATAAGGTAAGAATGTCATCTAAATTGAGAGAAATGATTACCTTTAAAGAGTTAAATTTAATGGGTGACTGGCCTATCAAAGGGCCATTTGACTTTATGTTTTGTCGTAATGTTGTTATCTACTTTAACAAAGATACACAACGTATTTTATTTGATCGTTATGCAGATTTACTTGCCCCCAAAGCACACTTATTTATTGGACATTCTGAGTCTCTAAACAAAGTCACGGATCGTTTTAATTTGTTAGGTAAGACTATTTACCAAAAAGTGAAATAGCTGTGGGGCTTAATTCAGCTCCAGCATCACAAACAATGCAAAAATGTTTGTATGGTTTTACCGGTATAAAGCGTTATTGGGATAAAACTAATGATACTTTTGCCGCGAAAATTTTGCCCGGTGAATATTATGTTACCGTACACGATGAAGCAATCACAACGGTACTTGGTTCATGTGTTTCAGCCTGCATTCGTGACAAAGTTACAGGGGTTGGTGGTATGAATCATTTTATGTTGCCGATCCATAGAAGCATGAGTGAAGAAGAAGTGGCATCAATGAGTAACGCTGCTCGCTATGGAAACTTTGCCATGGAAAAAATGATTAATGATATTTTAACTCATGGTGGTATTAGAAAAAATTTAGAAGTTAAAATTTTTGGCGGTGGCCGAGTGCTGCAAAATATGCAGTCACTTGATGTTGGTAATGGTAATATTAATTTTGTACGCGACTATATTTCTACTGAAAAGTTAGCGTTAGTGGGTGAGGATGTTGGTGATGTTTTTCCCAGAAAAGTAATATATTTCCCGCGTACAGGCAAAGTAAGGGTTAAGAAATTACGCCAGATGCATAACAACACTATTATTGAACGTGAAACAAGTTATAGTTCTTCGATCGAACAGAAGCCGGTAGAAAGTGGCGATATTGAATTATTTTAGGGTGTTAATATTACATGAGTAAAATAAAAGTTTTAATTGTTGATGACTCTGCCTTAGTTCGGCAAGTCATGACAGAACTTTTGAATGCAGACAGTGCTCTTGAAGTTATTGGTACGGCTCAAGATCCTCTTGATGCTCGTGAAAAAATTAAAAAGCTTAATCCTGATGTTTTAACATTGGATGTTGAAATGCCAAAAATGGATGGTATTACTTTTTTAGCCAATTTAATGCGTTTGCATCCTTTACCTGTTGTAATGGTTTCGACATTAACGCAAAAAGGTGCCGATGTTACCTTTGAAGCTCTTGAGTTAGGGGCGATTGATTTTGTTGCGAAACCAAAGATAGATGTGTCTGATGGTTTAAACGAATATGCTGCTGAAATATGTGAAAAAGTAAAAATAGCTGCGGGTATTAATGTCTCAAAAATATCTGATCGCAAGGCGCGAAAAGCCTCGGGTAATAAAGCAAGTGAGTTGTCGGTTGAACCTAAATTGAGTGCAGATGCTGTACTGGAAAAACGTTCGGCACCAAAACGAAATTTAAAAACGACTGAAAATATTATTGCCATTGGTGCCTCAACCGGCGGCACCGAAGCGATTAAAGAAGTGTTAATGATGATGCCAGTTGATAGTCCGGGTATTGTTATTAGTCAACATATACCTGAAGCATTTAGTAAACCTTTCGCAGAGCGTATGGATAAAAACTGTGCCATGACGGTTTATGAGGCTGTGGATGGGCAACAAATTTTACCGGGGCATGTTTATATTGCACCCGGTAACCGACATTTAATTGTTGAACGTAGTGGTGCACGATATATTTGTCGTCTTAATGATGGTCCGCCTGTTAACCGGCATAAACCTAGCGTTGATGTCATGTTTAGATCGGTTGCACAAAACGTCGGTGCAAATGCAGTGGGTGCCATTTTAACCGGTATGGGTGCTGATGGGGCGGCAGGCTTAAAAGAAATGTTGGAGAGCGGCGCAGACACTTTAGTTCAAGATGAAAAAACATCGGTTGTTTGGGGGATGCCCGGTGAAGCATATAAAATTGGTGCGACTAAAGATCAATATCCTCTGGAAAAAATTGCTAACCAATTACTCGAGCGTTGCAAATAGTTCACCCTTTTCCCTTGTTACTTTAATGAGGGGTTCTGTATTTAATTCTACTTATTTTATGCGCCTTTAAATAGGCATAGATTGTGCATTGTTTAATGTGAGATGAAGGACTTGTCTCGTGTTAATGATGGATGTCTATGTCATATTTGAGCATGTGCTCATAAATACAGTAGGAAAGGCGAATTATGTATCCAATAGCCGAGCCGATGGTGGCTGAAAATCTAATTGAAGAGCATTCTGGGCTGGTAAACCGTATTGCCTACCATTTGGCGGCAAGGTTACCGGCAAGTGTTGTCGTGGATGACTTGATTCAAGTAGGTATGATTGGTTTGCTTGATGCTTCTCAACATTACGATGCGTCACAAGGCGCAGCATTTACGACTTACGCCACTATTCGTATTCGGGGTGCAATGTTAGATGAGTTACGTCGAAATGACTGGGCGCCTAAGTCGGTGCATAAAAAACACCGTGATTTAATGAAAGTTGTCTCTAGTATTGAAACTAGAACGGGACGAGAAGCTAAACCAAAAGATGTTGCCGAAGAAATGGGCATTTCACTGGATGAATACTTCGAGCTGATACAAGAAACAAATTCATGCCGTATTTTGAGCTTTATTGACCTGGGTGCGGATGATGATAATTTACATGATAACAGTAATATTTCCCCTATTAATCCGATAGAAGGTGTGCAAAAACAGCAGTTTCGTGAGCAACTTGTGACGGCAATTAATATTTTACCAAAGCGTGAGAAACTCATTGTGAGCCTGTATTACGATGAAGAGTTGAACCTGCGTGAGATAGGCGAAGTGCTTGATATAAGTGAATCGAGAGTCAGTCAGTTACTGGGGCAGGGGCACTTGCGTATGAGGAAGTTTATCTCAGAAAAATTCCCGCAAATTATTGAACAGAGTTTTGATTAAAATATCGAATTTATTGCTAGTTTCGCCGCCTATTATGCCCACATATCACTACTAATCAAAAGTGTATTATAGTGTTCTAAAGTTCTTCAAAAAGTAACAGTTTTTTACAGTTGGCTATGTGTCTGATTACTAAATAAAGTTAGTATAATGGTTATTAATTATACGCCGATATATTTTATGTCTTAGTAGAATAGTTTGAGGTTTTTTTACATTGAGCCATACATTGGAACAAACCCGTAAACAAAAACCCATGTGGTTTTTTGAAAATAATTACGCCTATTTTTGTGATGTTTTTCCTGATGTTATTGAATTGTTTTCAGGGAAGCTGATTTACCGTGATAAGCTAAAGCTGGTAAAGATTCACTGCCTGGAAATTAGTCGTTATACCACTTTAGTTGCGCTTGAGCTTACATTTACTGTATACCCTAAAATTGATCCGATAAGCATGAATATTCGTTTGTATCATGATGCGAGATTAGCAGACGTTGTTTCTTATCAAAATATATCACCCTTGATAGCCCCTTATTTTTCAGAAAATAAAGATAGTGCTGAAAATACTAAGCGACAAGCAAATATTTTGCTTTATGAAATTCTTTCAGCTTGTATAAAGCCGGAACAGTTTGAAGCTGAAGTCGTTTAATTATTAAGTCTGGAACAGATGGTTATGAAATTAAATATTAAGAATAAACTGATGTTGTTTTTATTTTTTTCCTATTCGTCAGTAGTTTTCTCTAATTCTGTTAATGAAGCATTAATTGCGGATAAAAATAATAACAGTAAAGAGGCAGCGGAAATTTGGACGCAACTGGCAAGCCGTGGTAATAGTATTGCAATGTATAATTTGGCAAGCCACTATTCTTCAGGAAAAGGTATTGATAAAAATAAAACTTTATCAGATGAATGGCTACACAATGCGACACGCTTAGGTTTGGTTCAAGCCTATTTAAATCTTAATAGTAACGCGGTAACTCCAGCATCTGATTTACAATTAACATTTAAGTCTGGTCCGTTGTACTGGTTAGAAAAGCAGGAGCCAAGTGAATACACGCTACAATTAGTCAGCAGCCGTAATAAAAAGTTAATTGAAAAATTTTATAATGAAAACAACTTGAAAGGTAAGGCAGGTTATTTACATTATATGCGCTCTGGAAAGGATAGTTATGCGTTAGTTTATGGTTCATATAAAACAGTAGCTGAAGCAAAAACAGCTATTGCTAACTTGCCAGAAGGTTTACGTAAGAGCCCACCGTGGGTTCGTAAAATAAAATCTTTACATGAGATAAGTCAGTAAGTCTACTCTTTAAATCCTTTTGGCACTTTTCCTTTTAACATATAAGCAAAGGCAATAATTTCAGCAATTGCGAGATATAACACTTCTGGTATTTCCTCACCTAATTCTAACGTTGCCAATAAGCTAACCAGCTCTTTATTTTCGCTTAAAGGTATATTATGTTTTTTAGCTAACTCAATGATTTGTTGCGCTATGTCATCAGATCCTTTTGCTGTTACTTTAGGCGCGTTTTCTCCATCGTAGTGTAAGGCTACGGCAAGCGATGCTTCTGATGGCTGATTCATGTGCGTTCATCCAATGTAGTGGAGTATGATGAACTGCTTTGAACTTTATGTGCAGGTTTATTTGTACACTCGATATTTCCTACATTAAGGCCATTGTAGTTCAGACGGCTACGAAGATAGTCGATGTTTTCCAGGAATAGTGACTGTGTACTGGGTTTTTCGCTAAAAAATAACGCTGAAATAAATTCATTTTGCATTTTAATATGCGATTTAACTTCCCCTAGGCCTTTTAAATTGAATTGTAGAACAACGTTCCATATTTTTTTTCGTTCGCCTTGTTCATTTTGTACTTCTTCTTCATTAATCTTGAATTGAAATAGATCAATATCCTGACCATCTTTAATAGGTAGTTCCATTAACCACGTTGGTCGTCCTGTTTGTGCTTCATTTAAATTTTGTAGTTGAGTTTGTTGCAAGTGACTTAAGCTGGACTCGACTTGTCGTAAAAATACTTGCATTGCTTCTTCGCGCTGCATGATATTTTGTAAGCTGGCTTGTTCGTTTGTTATTTTAGGATTTTGATGTGCAATGTTTTGTGGGTTTTTAGGATTTATTTGGTTTGCTGTGTTTTTTGTTAAATCTGTTGCTGCTGTGGTTTGTGATTTAATTAAATCGGCGAGTCGATGTAGTTTTACACCTAAATCATTTTCAAGAACGGTTTTAATACTGCCGTGGATTTTTGTTTCAATATTTGAAAGTGAATTAGCTTGGGCTTTATTGAGCACTTCAAATAGGGTGTTTTTAATTTTACTTTCAATGAAAATGCCACTGTTTTGTAATTGTGACTTTATTTGTGCGCCTGTCTTTAAATTAAAAGGTGCTGGAATATTTTTAAATAGTTCGCGTACCGTGGCATTGACTTCAGCCGCGAGAGGCGAAGGGCGTAATGTTGGTCGGTTTGCAACAAAGGCAATATTTTTCAATAGTGGTGTAAATGTTGCATTGTTTATAGGGAGACTATTTTTTAATGTTTGAACGAGTGAGCTAGATGTTTGTGCAGGCTGGAAGTTGATTATTTTAAATTGTGCAGAGGGTTTTAGCTGTTCAATTTGTAATTTTAGGTGGTCACCGGTTTTTAGGCCTGAAATATCAGGTTTATCGGAATGAACTTTAGTGCCCTGGATATCCAGTAATATTTGTTTATCGGTAATCTTGAGAATAACGGCCTCTAGTAACTGAGAAACCTGCCAGTTTGTTGGTGTACTCCTGTTTGTCGTATTGTTTTGAGCTGGAGTAACGGCGGTGGTGTGTTTCACCGGTGTTTGTAAAGGCAGTGTCGGTGGCTTAATTTGCATAGTTTGTATCCGAACTCTTTTAGCATTGCTGTGCAATAGACCTAATAAGGGTAGTCTTTATGAGATTTTCTGCTGCTTTATTTATATAATAGCGGACAATGGCTAGATTTCTGTACTTAATTCGATAACTAGGATTACGGTAGTATGAGCACATCAAAAGCGTGGTATATCAGACATTTAGTCGATATGGAGGTTAAAGGACCTTTTCCAGCTGGACAAATTTCTCAAGAAATTTTGTTGGGACGCCATAAGGCCGAAGATGAAGTAAGCCACGATAAAGAGCAGTGGCATAAAATTCGTGATGTGCCAGAGCTTTTACCTAATGTATTGAATAGTGATGTAGAACAACCTGAATTTGAAGATCGGCTTGCTGCAGCTCGTCGTTGGGCCGATGAGCGTAGAGATATTACGGGTAAACGTGGTGCATCAAAGACAGATGATATTCAGCGTCTGCATGGTCTTGTTAACAAAGCAAAAAAGAGAAGCAGCTTTGTTTCTTCTTGCATGCAACTAGGGGCAGTCTTAGGGCTGGTTTTTGCTCTGGTTGTTTTGGCTTTCCAATATTCACCTGAAATCAAAGTTGAGGCTGATTGTTCAGCAGCAGCAACCCCCGGTGTGGATTGGCGGGAGTGTGTTTTGGTTTCAATACAGCTTGCGGAAACAGAGTTAAAAACTGCAAATTTAATGAATACGAACCTGGAACAAGCAAATATGGTTGGGGCAAATTTATCGCAAGCAAACTTAAAGTACAGCAAATTAAATTCAGCAAATTTACAAGGAGCAAATCTGACTAAGGCCAACTTAAAGGGGGCAAGCTTGATAGGTACTGATTTATCGTCTGCATTATTAAAGAAAGCAGACCTGAGTTATGCCACTTTACGAGGCGCGATTATTGAAGGGGCAGATTTTTCTGCTGCAATATTAGACGGTGCTATTTGGGTTGATGGCCGCACTTGCGCCAAAGATTCAATAGGGCAGTGTAGGTAGTAAAATTATTTAGAGGTTTTTTATGTCAAAGGTAGTACGAATTGGGGTTGTTACCGTTTCAGATCGCGCAAGTCGTGGTGAGTATGAAGATTTAGGTGGCCCTGCGATGCAGGAGTGGTTATCAAATGCATTAACGAATGAATGGCAAGCTGTGGCACGTGTTGTTCCTGATGAACAAGATCAAGTTGAAAATGCATTAAAAGAATTAGCAGATAAAGAAGATTGTTGTTTAATCGTAACGACGGGTGGAACGGGACCCGCAGTACGGGATATTACACCTGAAGCAACGCTTGCAGTGTGTAATAAAGTATTGGATGGTTTTGGTGAACAAATGCGTGCAGTATCACTAAAATTTGTACCAACTGCGATTTTATCACGCCAACTTGCAGCAATTCGAAATCAATCTTTAATTATCAATTTACCCGGTAAACCTTCTGCAATTGGTGATTGTTTAGAAGCTGTTTTTCCTGCTGTGCCATATTGTATTGACTTGCTTGAAGGACCTTATCTTGAAACCGATGAATCGTTTGTGAAAGCTTTTCGTCCTAAACACGCTAAAAAGCCGACAGCATAGTGAGTAAAGATAAGTTAGTTTTATCCCGTGTGAATAGTTTACGCGAACTTATTCATTTTGGTGCGGCTGAATTTGAAAACGCCTCACTCTATTATGGTCATGGTACAGATAATGCCCTTGATGAAGCAGCGTACTTAGCTTTTTTTGCTTTAAAGAAAACACCGGGTTACAGTGATGAAGCTTTAGATATAAGTTTATCTAAAGAAGATATTTCTCTTGTAAATACCTTATTTCTAAAACGTATTGAAACACGACAACCAGCAGCTTATTTAACCAATGAAGCCTGGTTTGCTGGTTTGCCATTTTATGTCAACGAAAATGTACTGGTGCCACGTTCACCGATTGCCGAATTAATTGAAGAGCAATTTCAACCCTGGGTCAATGTTGATAATATTCACCGCGTATTAGATTTATGTACCGGTAGTGGTTGTATTGCTATTGCTTGTGCCATGGCTTTTCCAGATGCAGAGGTAGATGCAGCTGATATATCAAAAGAAGCCATAAAAGTTGCGGAAAAAAACAAAGTAAAACATCAACTAGCAGATCGTTTAACTATAATAGAGTCTGATTTATTTAGTAATTTGCAGGGACGACGTTACGATTTAATTGTGAGTAACCCGCCTTATGTTGATGCAGAAGACATGGCGAATTTACCGGATGAATATACTCATGAGCCGGCGTTAGGTTTAACGGCGGGTGATGATGGTTTAGATTTAGTTATTCCTATGTTACGGGATGCGAAACACCATCTTAATCCCGGGGGTGTTTTGATAGTGGAAGTCGGGAATAGTGAAGAAGCATTAGCAGAAAAATTTCCTGAAGTGCCTTTCATGTGGTTAAGTTTTGAATATGGCGGAGAAGGTGTGTTTATGCTCGATGTTAACGATGTGAACAAATATCATGATGTTTTTGCAAAAGCGGCAGAACAAATCAAATAATTAATTACACGATAAAGTACGATTTATTTGATCTAAATCAGAATAAATAAAGAGTGCTTCAGTAATATTTCGTAATATTTATATTTTAGGAAACAATGTGACAGAACTTGTATTTAATACTGACTTAATCAAAAAATATGATAAGTCTGGTCCTCGTTATACTTCATATCCCACAGCGATTCAATTTACTGAAAATTTTAGTGAAGAGGATTATTTACAACAAGTAAAACGAAGTAATGAGCGAAACACACCATTATCATTATATTTTCATATCCCATTTTGCGACACTATTTGTTATTACTGTGGTTGTAATAAGATTGTTACCAAAAATAGAAATCACGCTCAACCATATTTGAATGCTGTTTATAAAGAATTAGAGATGCAGGGTGTACTGTTTAAAGCGACTCGCGTTGTCTCTCAGTTGCACTGGGGTGGTGGGACGCCAACTTTCATTAGTCATGATCAAATGACAGAGTTAATGCAGCAAACACGAAAGCATTTTACTTTGTTAGATGATGATAGTGGTGAGTATTCAATTGAACTTGATCCCAGGGAAGTCACCGCGTCTTCTGTCTTATTATTAAGAAACCTGGGCTTTAACCGTATTAGTTTAGGTGTGCAGGACTTTAATCCCAAGGTTCAACAAGCGGTTAACCGTATTCAAAGTTACAAAGAAACGCGAGATGTTATTCTTGCAGCACGGAAGAACAACTTTCACTCAGTTAGTTTAGATCTTATTTATGGTTTACCTTTTCAAACAGAAAAGAGTTTTAATGAAACTGTCGATAGAGTACTTGATTTAGATCCAGATAGACTATCTATTTTTAATTATGCTCATTTACCTGAAATGTTTAAGACGCAGCGACAAATAAACAGTAACGATCTTCCTTCGGCAGAGACTAAACTCGCTATTTTACAACAGGTGAGTGATAAATTGATTTCTGCCGGGTATGAATATATTGGCATGGATCACTTTGCTAAACCAACTGATGAGCTTGCCGTTGCGCAAAAAGAGAGAAAACTTTACAGAAATTTTCAGGGCTACTCGACTAACTCTGATTGTGATTTGGTAGCCCTGGGTATTACCTCTATCGGTAAAGTTGCTGATAGTTACAGTCAAAATATTAAAACCATTAAAGAATATACCGAGGTGGTTGAGTCAGGAAAATTACCTGTGTTTCGAGGTATAGCTTTAACGGACGATGATATTTTACGCCGAGAAGTGATTAACCAACTTATATGCCATTTTGAATTAAACTTTAAAGAAATTGAAAAAACTTTCAATATTAACTTCTTAGATTATTTTTTAAGTGAGCTGGAAGAAATAAAAGAAATGCAGTCAGATGCTTTACTTGAATTAACTGCAGAAAAAATTCTGGTTTTACCTGAAGGGAAGCTATTAATTAGAAATATATGTATGGTGTTTGATATTTATTTAAAGCGAAATAAAGAACAGCAACGATTCTCTAAAGTAATTTAATCGTTATTCTAATAAAGTTTTTACAGGAATAGGTCTTGCGATATGATAGCCCTGAGCATAATCAATACCTATTGATTTAACACAGTTTAAAATATCTTCGTTTTCAACATATTCCGCCGTGGTTTTTATTCCCATCATTTTTCCAATGTTATGAATGGATTCAACAAACGCTTTGTTAATTGGGTCTGAAGTGATGTCACGAATAAATATGCCATCAATTTTTAATAGGTCAACAGGGATGTTTTTCAAATATGAGAATGAACTTAGGCCGCTACCAAAATCATCCAGTGAGAATTTACAGCCCATTTGTTTGATTTGTAATATAAACTCCGTTGCCCGGCTTAAATTTGCAATAGCTGCTGTTTCGGTAATTTCAAAACAAATATGCTCTTTTTTTAAGTTTTTATTCTTTCTTAAAAGGTTAGTTATCAAATTCAAGACGTTATCTTCAGATAATGACTGCCCTGATAAGTTTATAGCAACACGAAGCTCAGAGTTTTTTGCTTCTTGGTATTCATTTAAAAAGTCAAAGGTTTTTGAAATCACCCATTCATCAATGAGGGGCATCATGTTATAGCGTTCTGCGGCAGGAATAAAGGAATCTGGCGGTACTATTTTTTCACCATCTTTTAAGCGTACAAGTATTTCAATAGAACGCGGTGTGGGGTATGAAGGGTTGATGGCCTGGATTTCTTGAAAATAAAGTTCGAAGTTATCTTTTTTAATTGCAGTTTTAATTTTTTGAATCCATGAAGTTTCAGCTCTATGTTTTACAAATTCGGCGTCATCAGGTTCAAATACCTGTATTCTGTTTCTACCTTTATCTTTTGCTTCATAGCATGCGGCATCAACCGAACTCATCACTTCTGATAATGATGTTGTATATTCATTTATCGGCACAATACCTATGCTTGCACCACTTTCAAAAGAATTTTTACCCCAGCTAAAACGGGTGTCTTTAATTGACTTTAATATTTTATTACATATGGTTTGAGCTTTAGATATACTGCAGGAATTAAATAATATACCGAACTCATCGCCGCCAAGGCGTGACAGTACATCGGTTGCTCGAAGTTCATTTTGTATAGTGACAGATATTTGTTTTAAAAATTCGTCTCCAGCAGAATGCCCCGAAGTGTCATTAATGATTTTAAACTTATCAAGATCCAGGAAACAAACGGAATGTGTTTGTTTTTCACTTTGTGCATTTCTTATGTTTTGTTTTAATCTTATTTCAAATTCACGGCGATTGATTAATCCTGTTAATGAATCATGACTTGCCTGAAAACTGAGTCGTTTTTCCATTGTGCGCATTTCAGTTACATCACGTAAAATAATTACAGCACCTAATATTGTTCTATTTTTATCAATGATTGGAGCAATTGTATGTTCAACATCAAACTTAGAACCATCTTGTTTGGTTAATGTGAAATCAAAGAGTGAACGTTGAGTTGTATTTTTATTAAATGAGGAGTTGATATTAGAGCGTTGTTTTTTGTCTCCGCTTTCATAGAAATTTAGTATGCTTCTACCAATCGCTTTATCGCTTGTTACGTTAAGTAATGTTTCAGCAACAGGGTTTATGGTTTGAATATAGTAGTTTTTGTTAACGGTAATAACACCATCACCAATTGAATTTAATGTGGTTAGCGCAAGTTCTTTTTCAAAGTAAAGTTGCTCTTCTGTTTTTGTGATACGGCGAATAGCATAGTTGGCTACAAAAAAAGTGATAGCAAATATAAGAATTGTTAGGATGGTAATAAGTATAATGTTGCGATTTAAACGTTTTCGAAGACTCTCAACGATATTGTTTGTGTTTTTATTCTGGAGATTAATGAGTTTTCCAACTTCAACCAACACCGCATTTTGAGCAGGTATTGCTTTTCTAATTAACCGGTTACTAGCATCTGTATACTTTTCTTGCTCAAGCAAACCTATGATGGAGTTTTGAATGGGAACCGCTTGTTGACTTAAGCTCCCTTGAGAATCCAGGAGTGTTTTCTCTTGTGTAGTAAGCATTAACGAAAACAAATGCTGTCTTGATTTTATAAACCGTTCAGCTTGTGCTCTAAATGAAGTATACAAGTCATCAAATTCAAAAGGATCTCTTGTATTAACCATTTGATAGAGGGTAAGGCTACGGTCCCTTGCAATATGTTGCATTTTAAACAGCAAGCTTAATTTTTTATTGTTACTTGTAACGATTTCGTTTATTTGGGACTGTGTTAGCTTAACCTGGTGGGAAACAAAGCCTAGCGTGATTAAGGTTATGAGGAGTATTGAACTGAAGCTTAAGAGTAGCATCAGTGAGCTTTTGTTAAGCATCAGTTTATCTCTAAAACGTTTTTTTTCAGCTCTGTTCATATTATCCACAATATACAACTAATATCTTTATTGTTAGGTATAGTTAGTCGGCACATTTACATATTTCTTTATTAATAATACTGTTATATCTAAATTTTTAGTGGGGGGGACTATATAAACATCACTATCTTACATCAGAACAATTCTAAATCCATGAGATTCTTGTTAGAATTGCGGTAAATCAATCACAAATAAAAGTTATTTTATGTCTGGAAATACGTTAGGTAAGCTGTTCACCGTTACAAGTTTTGGTGAGAGCCATGGGGCTGCAATTGGCTGTATTGTTGATGGTTGCCCCCCGGGACTTTCACTCTGCGAAGCAGATTTACAAGGGGATCTTGAGCGCCGTCGTCCCGGTAAAACTCGCCATACCACACAGCGTCGTGAAATGGATGAGGTGCAAATTTTGTCCGGTGTTTTTGATGGGGTAACAACAGGTTCTCCAATTGCCTTGATTATTCATAATACCGATCAACGTTCTAAAGATTACTCCGATATTATGGACAGATTCCGTCCAGGACACGCTGATTACACTTACCATCATAAATATGGCTTACGTGATTACCGTGGTGGTGGTCGTTCATCTGCCAGAGAAACTGCGATGCGGGTTGCGGCAGGGGCGATTGCGAAAAAATATTTAAAAGAACGCTGTGGTATTGAAATTAAGGGTTATATGGCGCAATTAGGCCCCATTAAATACGAACAGTTTGATTGGGATGAGGTGGAAAATAACCCTTTCTTTTTCCCTGATGCGGCTAAAGTCACTGAGCTTGAAGAGTATATGGATGCCTTGCGTAAAGAAGGAAATTCGATTGGCGCACGTATTAATGTGGTGGCAACGGGCATGCCTCCTGGTCTTGGTGAACCCATTTTTGATCGCTTAGATGCAGATATTTCTCATGCCATGATGTGTATTAACGCGGTTAAAGGCGTTGAAATAGGTGCTGGCTTCGACTGTGTTGAGCAAAAGGGCACGGAACACCGTGATGAGCTGACTAGAGATGGGTTTTTGTCTAACAATGCCGGTGGTATTTTAGGTGGGATTTCATCAGGCCAGGATATTACCGTGAGTATGGCGTTGAAAGCGACTTCAAGCATTCGTTTGCCGGGCAAAACCATTAATCTCGAAGGTGAAGCGGTTGAAGTGGTGACAAAAGGTCGTCATGACCCTTGTGTGGGTATTCGCGCTACGCCCATTGCCGAAGCGATGTTAGCGCTTGTTTTAGTTGATCATTTACTTCGAAACCGTGGTCAAAATGCGGATGTGAAAGTGGATACCCCTGTTATTCCTGCCGCGCCTAAATAGTTCAATGCCTTATTGGCGCCTTTCCGGCTTTTACTTTTTCTATTTCGCCAGTATTGGGGTATTAATCCCTTACTGGGGACTTTACCTCAAATCCCTTGGCTTTACCGCTGCGGCCATCGGCAGCATGATGGCCATTATTATGGCGACAAAAATCATTTCGCCTAATATTTGGGGGTGGGTGGCGGATCACACTGGTAAGCGCATGGCCATTGTGCGTTTAGGTGGACTGCTTTCCATTATTGCCTTTGCGGGTGTTTTCATCTCACAGGAATATTGGTGGCTTGTCGCTGTCATGATGCTGTTCAGTTTTTTCTGGAATGCCACTTTACCTCAGTTTGAAGCCACGACCTTTTCGCACCTAGGTGAGCAAACTCACCGTTACAGTTCGGTTCGTTTATGGGGATCGGTAGGTTTTATTGTTGCTGTGTGGATTATTGGGCAGGGATTAGAAGGAGAGAAGATCACTTTTTTACCATTTATATTAATGGGCTTATTCATTAGTATTTGGGTGAGCAGCCTTGCTGTACCTGAAGAAGCCGCTGGGCACTTGCATTTGAGCGATGAACCGCTGAAGAAAGTATTAAAGCGTCCTGCCGTTGTTGCTTTGTTAGCGGTATGCTTTTTAATGCAAATGGGACATGGGCCTTATTACACCTTTTATTCTATTTATATGCAGGATTACGGTTACTCGCTATCAGCGATTGGCTACTTATGGGCTTTGTCAGTACTGGCTGAAGTGCTTATTTTTATGCGTATGCATAAACTTGTTCCGCGCTTTGGCTTAAAAAACCTGCTTATTATTAGTTTGCTTTTAGCCAGTAGTCGTTGGCTTATTATTGCGTTATTTCCCATGAGTTTGTCGGTTATGATTTTTGCTCAGGTCTTACACGCCGCTTCATTTGGTGTATACCATGCCGTAGCCATTCAATTTATACATCAATATTTTGTCGCTCAGCACCAGGGTAAAGGTCAGGCGTTATATAGCAGTATCAGTTTTGGTGCCGGTGGCGCAATTGGAAGTTTATATGCGGCTTATACATGGGATTCCCTGGGAACAACCCCCACATTTTTTATTGCCTCTGCGGTAAGTCTTATTGCTGCGTATATTGCGTACAAAAATATTCCTGCTTAAATCTTTAGTTTTTCCTATGTTATGCCGATAATGAGGATATATTTTATAACAAGGTAGCTCTGTGGAAAAAACACATACTCATGATGTAATTATTATCGGCGGTGGTATATCCGGCTCTGCGTTATTGTATTTACTTGCTGAATACACAGGGATAAATAACATCACGATGTTTGAAAAATATAATTCCATTGCATCGGTAAATTCCCATGGCAGAAATAACAGTCAAACTTTGCACTGCGGTGATATTGAAACGAATTACACACTCGATAAAGCACTTCAGGTTCAAGCTTCTGCCAACATGGTCACTCGCTATGTAAATAATTTAAAAAACAAAGATAAGATCCATTACAAATATTCAAAAATGGTTATTGGTGTTGGTGATTATGAAGTGGAACAATTACGTAAACGCTTCACTCAGTTTGGCCCTCATTATAAAAATATGCAGTTATTAGAGCGAGCTGATATTAATAAAATTGAGCCTGCTGTTATAGAAGGGCGTAAAGAAGATATCGTTGGCTTAGGTGTGTTGGATGATTATACTGCAGTCAATTTTCAAGCTCTCTCAGAATCTTTTGTAGAACAGGCTTGTGCGGTAAAAAATAAAAAAATTGATGTAAAGCTCAATACAAAAGTCACGTCTATCATTAAAGTAGATGATGGATATAAAGTAAAAACGCAAAGTGGCGAAACGCATTTTGCAAAGTTTGTTGTAGTCTCATCCGGTGGGCACAGTTTGTTATTTGCACAGCGTATGGGGTATGGTCTGGAGTATTCTTGTCTACCTATGGCAGGGAGCTTTTATTACACGCCAAATATTTTAAATGGTAAAGTCTATACCGTGCAAAATGACAAACTACCTTTTGCAGCTATACATGGTGATCCTGATGTTCTCGTTCCCGGTAAAACTCGTTTTGGTCCTACTGCCTTAGCTCTGCCGGTATTAGAGCGTTACAATTTAAAAACGTTACCTGAATTCTTACAAGTTTTTCGTCCTGATACCGATGTTATTAAGTCTCTATGGGGATTATTAAAAGTCCCAGAAATAAGAAATTATCTATTTAAAAACATGCTGTTTGAAGTTCCTGTTGTTCGGCGTCAACTTTTTTTAAAAGATGCGCGTAAAATAATACCTAACATGCAATTAAAGGATTTAACCTTTGCAGAAAAAACCGGAGGCATTCGTCCGGTTATGATTGATAAAAAAAATCATTGTTTACACTTGGGTGAAGCAAAACTTAGTCCGGGGAATGGTTTAATTTTTAATATGACACCTTCTCCAGGTGCAACAAGTTGTTTAGGTAATGCGGAAAAAGATTTAGATATTATTATTGAGTATCTTGGTGAGAGTGTGGATAAGGAGCGGTTAAAGCAAGACCTAAAATGAATTAATGGTTTTTAAATAAAATTATGAATGACATCGAGCAACTCTTTTGACTTGATAGGCTTACGTAAAACTTCATCCGCTCCAAGTTGAGATGAGAGCTCAAGAAATTCTTCCATGCGACCATTTATATTTCCTGTCATTGCAATAATCGGTATGTTTTTGTTATGTCCCCGTAATTCTTGTATGAAGCTTATTCCTTCCATTTCGGGCATAACAATATCGGTAATAACTAAATCAGGTTCATTTTCGTAAACGCGCTTTAAGCCTTCCTTGCCATTTTCAGCTTGAGAAACCTTGTAGTCACTGAAAAGTAATAATTCCTTTACATACTCTCGAATCATTTCATCATCATCAACAATTAGCACGTGTTTAGTCATGTCGAGTGTCATTTTAATGCTGCCATGTATCTTTATGGTAATTATAGTCTAGTTAGTTATGACCTTAATTAGGGTTTTCAAATGTTTACATTATGCTCTTAATATTTTCGACATCGCATTTGCTGCATTTGATAATGTGTGACCGGAATGCCAAACAATGCCTAATTTGCGTTCAAGTTTTATATCTTTAATGTCGAGAGTCGTTAACTCTTTGTCCAACATACTTCGTGGTAAAACACTCCAACCAAGGCCAACACTAACCATCATTTTTATAGTTTCAAGGTAGTTTGTAGAAAGACCAACTTGCAGCTCGAGATGATGTTTTTTCATCGTCTGTTCGAAAATTTGTCGAGTATAAGTACCTCGTGTAGGTAAGATAGCGGCGTGTGCAGATAAAAGTTTAGGGCTGATTTTTTTCTGTGAAGCCAAGGGGTGGGAACGATTCACAACGATATCCAAGGGATCTGGCCAGACTTCACAAGTTTGAAGGACTTTTGCTGGTTTTAGCGGTAGCGTTACGATGCCCATTTCAAGTTCACCATGTTCAATCGCATGGCAGGCTTCTTCTGAATCCATAAAATGCAAATCCAGTTCAACTTCTGGATAGGTGTGTGTAAATTCGCGTAAAACTGGGGGGAGGCGGTGCAAGCCAATATGGTGACTGGTGCCGATACTGAGTTTACCGGCAACGTGACCGGATAGGTTTTGAATGGCGCGTTTACTATCTTCTACTTGTTGAAGGATATTTCTGGCACGTACTAATAATGCTGTTCCAGCTTCAGTTAACGTTACTCTGCGACCAATACGATCAAATAGTTGAATATCAAGTTCATCTTCTAAAGAAGAAACGCGTTTACTTATCGCAGGTTGCGTAAGATACAAAAGCTCAGATGCTTCTGAAAACGAGCCAGTATCAGCGACAGCAATGAATGCATTGAGATTAGGAATATCCATAAAAGCTCCTTCGTATAACTTTTGGTAATAGTTTATATGAAAATAATGAATTTGTGTAATAGTTAATATAGGTCTATATTTGCGCCATTGAATGATTTGTTCAGGATGGCGAGGACGAAATAATGAGCAGCAAGACTTTATACGAGAAAATTTGGGATCAACATGTGGTGCGTGACAACGGTGATGGCACAGCATTGTTATATATTGATCGCCAATTGGTGCACGAAGTCACTTCACCGCAAGCCTTTGAGGGTTTACGTATGGCGGGGCGAAAATTATGGCGCGTGGATGCAAATTTAGCGACACCCGATCACAATGTACCGACAACGGATCGCAGCCAGGGAATTGAAGGTATTGAAGATCCTGTCTCTCGTTTACAAGTTGAAACTTTAGATCAGAATTGTGCCGATTTTGGTGTAACAGAATTTAAGATGGATGATATCCGCCAAGGTATCGTTCATGTCATCGGTCCAGAGCAAGGCGCAACTTTGCCGGGAATGACCGTGGTATGTGGTGACTCTCATACTTCAACGCATGGTGCCTTTGGTGCGTTAGCGCATGGTATCGGTACTTCTGAAGTTGAACATGTGATGGCAACACAAACACTAGTACAAGCTAAATCTAAAACCATGTTGGTAAGTGTAAATGGTAAAGTAAATGCCGGTATCACGGCGAAAGATATTGTTTTGGCTATCATTGGCGAAACAGGAACAGCAGGTGGCACAGGTTACGCTATAGAGTTTGGTGGAGATGCGATTCAAGCTTTATCAATGGAAGGTCGTATGACCGTTTGCAACATGGCAATTGAAGCCGGTGCACGTGCGGGCATGGTTGCGGTGGATCAAAAAACAATCGAATACGTTGAAGGTCGTCCCTACGCACCAAAAGGTGAACAGTGGGAGCAAGCAGTTAAAGCATGGGCTGATTTACACAGTGATGCAGATGCTACATTCGATACGGTGATTAATATTGATGCAGAAAGCATTAAACCTCAAGTAACCTGGGGTACATCTCCAGAAATGGTGATCGGTATTGATCAAAAAGTGCCTGACCCAGCAAATGAAAAAGATGATGTGAAACGAGAAGGTATGGTTGCAGCATTAAACTATATGGGGATAAGTGCAAATACACCAGTGGATGAAATTTCTGTTGATAAAGTGTTTATTGGTTCATGCACAAACTCTCGTATCGAAGATATGCGCGCGGCAGCAGAAGTTGCAAAAGGTCGACAAGTTGCGAGCAATATTAAACTCGCATTAGTTGTTCCCGGTTCAGGTTTAATAAAAAAACAAGCTGAAGAAGAAGGGTTGGATAAAATCTTTACCGAAGCAGGTTTTGAATGGCGTGAACCAGGTTGTTCAATGTGTTTAGCGATGAATGCCGATCGTTTAGAACCGGAAGAGCGTTGTGCGTCTACTTCGAACAGAAACTTTGAAGGTCGACAGGGTCAGGGTGGTCGAACACATTTGGTGAGTCCAGCAATGGCGGCAGCAGCTGCGATTAAAGGTCACTTTGTTGATGTAAACGAGTTGTAGGTATTAATCATGGAAAAATTTACAAATTTAAAAGCAATCGTGGCACCAATGGATCGACCAAATGTTGATACTGATGCCATTATTCCAAAACAGTTTTTGAAATCTATTAAACGCAGTGGTTTTGGTCCTAATTTATTTGATGAATGGCGATATTTAGATCACGGTGAACCGGGTATGGATAATAGTGATCGTCCATTAAATGAAGAGTTTGTTCTAAACCAAAAACGTTATGACGGTGCGAAAATATTAATTGCACGTGAAAATTTTGGTTGTGGTTCAAGTCGCGAACATGCGCCATGGGCTTTATTAGACTATGGTTTCCAGGTCATTATTGCGCCAAGTTTTGCTGATATTTTTTATAGTAATAGTTTTAAAAATGGCATTTTGTTAATTAAGTTAGATGAAAGTGTTGTTGATAATATTTTTAATGAAATAGCTGACAACGATGGCTATGAGTTGAATGTTGATTTAGAAAATCAAACTATTACTAAGGCCGATGGTAGTGTGATCAAGTTTGATGTTGATGAATTCCGCAAACATCGTTTATTAAATGGTTTAGATGATATTGGTTTAACCATGCAGCATGTTGAAGATATTAAAGCATATGAGCAACGCCGCCGTGCAGAAGCGCCCTGGCTATTTAATTAAACGGTTGTTCAATTAAATTAATTTTAAGATTATAAATATAGAGTATAAAAGTTATGACTAAAAAAATTGCAGTTTTACCGGGTGATGGTATCGGACAAGAGATTGTTGCAGAAGCGGTTAAAGTAATCAAAGCACTTCAAGCAGATGGCCTTGATGTTGAAATGAATGAAGGTTTAGTTGGTGGTACGGCATATGATGCAACCGGCACACCACTTCCTGAAGATACGCTAACACTGGCTAAAGAATCGGATGCGATTCTTCTTGGTGCTGTGGGTGGTTATAAATGGGAATCACTTGATATTGCCGTTCGACCTGAAAAAGGTTTGCTCGGTTTACGTGCTGAACTCGATTTGTTTGCCAACTTACGCCCTGCGATTCTTTATCCTCAACTTGCTGATGCTTCAACCCTTAAGCCTGAAGTGGTTTCTGGTTTGGATATTATGATCGTACGTGAGTTAACCGGTGGTATTTACTTTGGTCAACCACGTGGTGTGCGAACGTTAGAAAATGGTGAACGTCAAGGTTATAACACTTTGGTTTATAAAGAATCAGAAGTTAAACGTATTGCCGAAGTTGCATTTGATATTGCTCGTAAACGTGATAGCCGTGTTTGTTCAGTTGATAAAGCAAACGTTTTAGAAGTGACAGAAATGTGGCGTGATGTTGTTAATGAGTTGCATGCAGATAATAAAGATATTGATTTGTCTCACATGTATGTTGATAACGCAGCAATGCAATTAGTGCGCGCACCAAAACAGTTTGATGTTATGGTAACAACAAATATGTTTGGTGATATTCTTTCTGATTGCGCAGCAATGTTAACCGGTTCAATTGGTATGTTGCCATCAGCATCATTAAACTCAAAAGGCCAGGGCATGTACGAACCGATTCATGGCTCTGCACCGGATATTGCAGGACAAAATATAGCAAATCCATTAGCAACCATTCTTTCTGTTGCCATGATGTTACGTTATTCACTTGATGAAAGTGCAATGGCAGACCATATAGAAAAAGCAGTCGATAAAGTACTCGACCAGGGTTTACGTACTGCTGACATTTTCTCTGCCGGTATGAAACAAGTGGGTACTTCAGAAATGGGTGATGCTGTTGTCGCTGCACTTTAAAAAGACAATGCTTTAAAATAATCATCAGCGATAGAATTTATTACAAGGATTAGAAAAATGAAAAGAGTAGGCTTTGTAGGCTGGCGTGGCATGGTGGGTTCAGTACTCATGCAACGTATGCGTGAAGAGAATGATTTTAATGATATCGAACCTGTATTTTTTACTACATCACAAGCAGGACAAGCTGGGCCAAATATTGGTAAAGATGTTCCTACACTAAAAGATGCTAACGATATCAACGAACTTAAAGTAATGGATGTGATTGTTACTGCGCAAGGTGGTGATTATACCAACTCAGTTTACAAAGATTTGCGTAATGCTGGCTGGAATGGTTATTGGATTGATGCAGCGTCATCTTTACGTATGGTTGATGAAAGTATTATCGTGCTGGATCCGGTTAACAAAGATGTGATCAAAGATGGCTTAGCCAATGGTATAAAAACATTTGTCGGTGGTAACTGTACCGTTAGCTTAATGCTAATGGCTGTTGGTGGTTTATTTGAGAAAGATTTAGTTGAATGGATTACACCTATGACGTATCAAGCCGCTTCGGGTGCAGGTGCAAAAAATATGCGCGAGTTAATTCGTCAAATGGGCGCTGTTAATGATAACGTAAAAACAATGAATGAAGATCCTGCAACGGCAATTTTAGATATTGATAAAAGTGTTACTGATTTTATTCGTAGTGATGCTTATCCAACTGAACAATGGCCGGCTCCTTTAGCTGCAAGTTTAATTCCATGGATCGATGTACCTCGTGATACAGGTCAAACTAAAGAAGAGTGGAAAGCGCAGGTTGAAACAAATAAAATTTTAGGTCGTTCAAATAATCCGGTACCTATCGATGGGTTATGTGTACGTATTGGTGCAATGCGTTGCCATTCACAAGCACTAACAATCAAAATGAAACAGAATGTACCGATGGATGAGATTAATGATATCTTAGCAGGTCATAATGACTGGGTTAAAGTTGTTGCTAATGAACCCGAAGTAACTATTAAAGAACTTACACCTGCTGCTGTTACAGGCACTTTAACTGTACCGGTAGGACGCATGCGTAAACTTTCTATGGGGGATGATTATTTATCAGCCTTTACAGTAGGTGATCAATTGCTATGGGGTGCAGCTGAACCTCTACGTCGTATGTTACGTATTCTTTTAGAGAGTTAAATATAAATGATTAAAGAAGTCGATATTGCCATTATTGGTGCAACCACATCAGTAGGTGAAACACTGTTAGAAATTTTAGAAGAACGTAAATTTCCGGTTGGACAAATTTTCTTGCTTGATAACGAAGCATCCTCGGGTGCGCGTTTAGAATTTAGTGGCTATGCTTTAAAAATTGGTGATATCGCTTCTTTTGATTTTTCAAGAGTACAGATTGCTTTCTTTGTTTCAACTGAAGCAATGTCAAAAGAGTATGCGCAAAAAGCAGCATCTGAGGGATGCATCGTAATTGATCGTACTCCTGCATTTAGGAATGATAAAGATGTTGCTTTAGTTATTCCTGAAATAAATGAAGAGGCTCTTGAGTCGATAAATAAAGGTAAAATCGTCTCCAGTCCAAGTTGTAATAGCATTCAAATGCTAATGGCTTTAAAACCTATTTATGATGCTGTTGGTATAACACGGATTAATGTTTCAACTTATCAATCAGTTTCAGGTGCGGGTAAAAGCGCGGCAGAAGAATTAGCTTCACAAACAGCAGCATTATTAAATTTTCGTGATGTAAAGTGCAAGGTATTCCCGAAACAGATCGCTTTTAATGTGCTTCCTCAAATAGGTGATCTGCTGGATAACGGGTATAGCGATGAAGAAATGAAACTCATTTGGGAAACACAAAAAGTCTTAAATGATGATGCCGTTATGGTTAATGCAACCACGGTACGGGTGCCGGTTTTTATTGGCCATGCAGCTTCCATTAATGTTGAGACAAAGGAAAAAATTTCTGCGGCTAAAGTGAATGAATTATTACAACAAACGGATGGTGTTGAATTATTAAGTGGCACAGAATGGCCATCGCCAGTAACAGAAGCTGCGAGCAAAGATGCTGTGTTTGTTGGGCGTGTTCGTGAGGATATTTCTTGTGAAAAGGGCATAAATCTATGGGTTACAACAGACAACATGCGTAAAGGGGCTGCAACAAATGCAGTGCAAATTGCTGAAATTTTAGTAAAACTGCATATTTAGATTAAAAAATTCATCGTTTAGGATAAAAAATCCACCGTTAAACGAATTATTTATAAAGCTCTATTATTAGGATCGTTAAGATCCTTAACAGTCCAGCTATCTCTATGGTTTACGGCCATACGAATTTTAGTATGACGTGTGAATCACTTTAAGATCATACGATATTTACATCGTATAACTTAACTAACCATCTCGAACATTTACAGCTAATGACAGTGTATTAATCATGTCTCCGTTAATTATGGAACAAAATGGATTAATGTTTTGTGATTGAGTTCCTAAAGAAATTTTAATGATTGACGATATACTCTAAATCAGAGTTAGAGTGTTTCGGAAGTGCTTGAAATACGTACCTTTTTTATAAATTAACCATATTTTTATAGTGAAACAAAACATGGTTATTGATCCGAATGTATGAATACAGACGAATTTCCCTTGTAGCAAGTGTAGTGTATTTCATAAAGTGTAGATATAAGCTATAGTTACTGCATACTTATAAAGAATTTTCTAGTTAAAATTGGATAACTTGTTGATAAACAAGGAAATACACCTAAATATGGCTATTATATTGATAAATGCTAAATATGAAGTGGAGAGTTGTTATGCAGCGTAAGCTAGCCGTTATTATGGCTTGTGTGGGACTGGCGATGTCGCCCTTATCTGTACAGGCGCTTGGTTTTGGGGGGATTAAGTTAAGTTCTTCCCTAAATGAAAAGTTAAATGCTGAAGTTGCATTATTGTCTGCCACTAAAAATGATATTCAAAGTTTAAAGGTGCGTCTTGCGACTGAAGAAGCTTTTTTACGAGCAGGTATAGCACGCAATGCTTTCTTAAATGGCCTGGAATTTAAAGTAAAACAATATTCAGATGGCAATTACTATATCCATATCACTACAGAAGATAGGGTACGTGAGCCCTTTTTAGATTTCTTGTTAGACATTAACTGGAAAAATGGTCGCATGCTTCGTGAATATACGATGCTGATCGATCCTCCAGGCCGTGCTCCAACACAACAAACTTCTGAACCAGCCCCAATTGTTACAGCAACGGTAGCGCCAAAGCCTGAACCCGTTGAACCTGCCCCAGTTATTGAACCTGAGCCTGTTATAGAACCTGAAGTAGCACCGGTAGTGGAAGCTATTTCTGAACCAGTCCAAGTACCGGAACCTGTTGTAGAAGTTGAAGCGGCTATTGCGCCTAAAGTCGTTGATGTTAAAAAACAAGAGGAGATTGCAAGAGCAATCGAAGAATCTTTTGCTAAAGCAGCCAGCAAATCAACAGCTGAAGTTTTTGATCCTGAGTCTGCATTTGTAGAAGACGGCTCGGATGAACTTTGGCCACGTATTCCATTAAACGATTACAGTGAAGAAGGAACGGCAATAACGACACAGGCAGCTGAAGAAGGTAGCCTGGATTATGGTATTACCAAAGCAAATGATAGTTTATGGAAAATTGCTGAAAAACTTCGTCAAGGTAATAAGAATATCAGTGTATACCAAATGATGATGGCCTTATTACAAAGTAATCCTGATGCATTTGAAGGAAATAATGTTCATCAATTAAAAGTTGGACATGTATTACGTATCGATAATGCTTCAAAGTTAACTGCGCTTACACGTAAAGAAGCGGCAAATGCTTATATTGAGCAAACGAATACCTGGAATAATTACCGCAATCAAACCACTGACACAGCGAGCGCTCAACCGATTATTGCTGACAATACTGAAAAAGAAACGGTTAGCGAAGCTGAAACATCGGGTGAACTGACGCTATCTTCTCCAAGTGGAGAAAATTTAAATTCGGGTGGTGGCGCGAACGAAGAAACATTAAATAATGATTTAGCAACAATGCGTGATCAACTACGTCAGTCTAAGACGGATGCGGAAACAAATCGCACACGTAATATTGCGCTAAACGAAAAGCTTCAACTACTTGAAGAAGAGCTTAATCGTTTACAACGTTCTATTTCTATTAAAGACGATGAATTAGCAGCATTGCAGCAGAGACTATCTGTAACAGGCGCTGAAAAAACAGCTCCCACGGCAATGCCTGAAGAAGCTAAAGTGGTTGCTGAAACAACAGAGCCCACGGTAATAGCTGTGCCTGAACCGGTTGCTGTGCCGACACCAGCAGTGCCACCAGCCGCCAGTACTGAAGAAATTTCAAAAAAAGAAGAAACAAGTAAAACTGAAGAAGGCATGATGGATATGGTGATGGGCGTTGCTGCTTCTATTGCTGCTGCTGTATCAGGTTTAGTGTCTGGTGGAAGCTTGCTCTTTATTGCAGCACCCATCGCTTTAATTTTACTCGTGCTCCTTGGAGTTATGATTAAGCGTCGTCGTCAAGGTGATAAATTCCAGGAAAGTATCCTTACTGGGGCTGCAACAGAAACTGCTGAAGGCGCAACAACTGATTCATCAACAGTTTCAGAAGAGTCCTCGTTCCTTAGTGACTTTGCTATGAGCGGTGCAGGCGAGATAGAAACTGATGATAGTGAAGTTGATCCGTTAACTGAAGCCGATGTATTTATTGCATATGGCCGACATGAAGCCGCAGAAGAAAGGCTTAATGAAGCTATTTCAAATGAGCCTGAACGTCTGGATTTACGTGCTAAAATGCTTGAGTTGCATCATGCTACTAAAAATAAGGATGCCTTTGAAGCAGGCGCTGAAGAATTATATGCCAGTTTAGGAGAAGACAAAGAAGAAAATCCACTGTGGCAAAAAATTGTCGATTTAGGTGCCGAAGTTGCACCTGAAAATCCTTTATTTGTTAAAGAGGTTATTGAAGAGCCTGTAACAGATGATACTACAACGACAGATGATCCTGTTGAAGCTGCAATGTCTGATAGTGAAGTGATGGATATTGGTTTAGAAACAGGTGTCTTTGAAGCAGGAAATTTATCCGCTAGTGATAATAATGATTCTGATCTTGATATGGACTTTGACCTTGATTTAGATAAAGACATTGAAGTTTTCACAGCTGAAGAAGATGCTAAAGATGAAACCGATATGGACTTTAATCTTGAGTTAGACGCTGATGAAACGGCTGAGTCAGAATCTAATGTAGAAGAAGCTGCGTCAGAAGATACTTCATTAGATTTTAATCTTGAAGAAGCGGCTTCAACACAGGAACTTGCTGCGGATTTAGACATGACTGCAACAGTACTGACTGATACGGAGGATACAGGGTTAGATTTTAATCTTGAAGTCGATAATAGTACCGCAGAGGAACTTGAAACTAGTGCAGAGTCTGAAGCTGAGGCAACGGAATTAACAGATGATAATGCATTAGACTTTAATCTTGATATGGGCGATACAGCAGAGTTAGAAGAAACTGTTGAGCCTGAAATCACTGAAGCTGAGTCAAGTGATAATGATTTGGACTTTAATCTTGAAATGTCTGATGATAATTCGACAAATGAAAAGCCTGAAGAGGAAGTTGAAACAAATTCACAGGAACTTGAAGATGATCTTTCTCTTGATGTCCTTTCGGATGAATTAGAATCTTCTACAGATGACAATTTGGATAATTCACCATTAGATTTATCTCTCGGTGATGAAAACGAAACTGATGATGAGCTTGTTAGTGGTGATGAAGTCGGTACAAAGCTAGATCTTGCCAAAGCCTATATTGATATGGGTGATCCTGAAGGAGCTAGAAGTATTCTGAGTGAAGTGATGGAAGAGGGAAGCGATATACAAAAAGAAGAAGCCCAGGAATTGATGGGACAAATTGTGTAAAGTAAATTTAAGTTGAGGACTTAATTTTTTCAACTTTCACTTAAAGGGCCACACTATAAAGTGTGGCCTTCTTGTTTATAAGCATTGAATAAAAGTAAAATACGAATATGAGAATTGCACTTGGTATAGAATATGATGGACGCCCTTTTTGTGGTTGGCAGTTTCAGGATCATTCCCCCTCAGTTCAAGAAGCCGTTGAAAAGGCACTGAGTAAAGTTGCCGATCACTTTGTACGTGTTGTTTGTGCTGGCCGCACAGATACCGGGGTTCATGCAACAGAGCAAATTATTCACTTTGACACCGAGGTTGTACGTGAGGCTTATCAGTGGGTTAAAGGAGCCAATGCACATTTACCTGATGGCATTAGTATTCTTTGGGCTCAGGAAGTCAGTGATGAATTTCATGCTCGTTTTAAAGCATTTAGACGTGCATATCGTTATGTGATTTTTTCACGAAAAACGCGTCCTTCATATTTGAACAAATTAGTGACATGGGATTACCGTGACTTTGATGAACAACGTATGCAACAAGCAGCAAACCACTTAATTGGTGAACATGATTTTTCCTCTTACCGCGCTATTGGTTGTCAGGCCAAATCTCCTATTCGTGTTCTACATCAATTTGATGTCACACGTCAGGGTAATTTTATATTTTTAGATATCGAAGCAAATGCCTTTTTACATCACATGGTGAGAAATATGGCGGGTGTATTAATGACCATTGGTGCCGGAGAGCAAGAACCTGATTGGGCAAAAGAAGTTCTGGAATTTAAAGATCGTAAATTAGGTGGTATAACAGCTCCACCTCACGGGTTGTATTTAGTTCGTGTAGATTATCCAGAAGAATTCATTTTACCGAAAGTAATAAATCTGCCTTCATTTGGTTAATCAATGCATGTTAAATAATAAGAATTATCTGATTATTTATAATCCACAATCAGGTAGAAAAGGTTTACGTTCTTTAAATGTACTCATTGATAATTTAGTTGAAAGAAAGTTTGAATATGATATTTACCATACTCAAGTTGATTTATGCTCAACTGAAAAACATATTAATGAGAAAATTGAAAGCTATACAGATATTGTTACTATAGGTGGTGATGGTACTCTTAATATGCTGAGTAATGTTTTAGCATTTAAAAATATTCCCTTAGGTATTATTCCTTGTGGTACAGGTAATGATTTTTCTCGACATATTTATAATAAAAAGAGTGATATTATCGCCACTGTAATTGATGGTAATCCCCAAAAAATTGATTTAGGTTGGTGTAACGGCCGATATTTTATAAATATTTTGGGAGTAGGGTATGACTCTATGATTGCGGAAGAAACTAAAGATGATAGTAAAATATTTTTCCGTTCATTTTTTTATTTGTGGAATGCGCTAAAATATTTACCTTTTTATAAAGAAAAAAAGATTCATGTTAAAAATGATAATTTTAATAAAGATGAATTAACCTTTATGGCTGCATTTGGTAATGGCTCATTTTTTGGCAGCGGAATGAACATTACTCCTAAAGCTGATGTTTCCGATGGCGTGTTAGATTTTTGTTGGGTCGGTAAATTAAGTTTTTTAAAAAAATTACATTGTGTGATAAAAATATTCTCTGGTGCTCATTTAGATGTTGATAATATTGAATATACAAAAGGAAAGGAGTTTCAAATTTTATCAAAACATCTTCCTATTGAGGCAGATGGAGAGTTTATAGGTTATACACCGGCGACTATTCGCGTTAAAGAAAAGGCATTATTATTAAAAATGCCTGTTTAGCTAAAATTTGTCTTACGAAATAATTGTGGTGAATAAAGTAAACCCAATAAGCAACCACATACTAGTCCTATAGTATGGGCCATATTGGCAATATTACCGACTAGACCTGACCAGCAAAGTACAAACCATATCAACATCATTAATGTTGTATTTTTATCTAACCAAAGCCCCGCGCCAGGATTAAATTTCCCCTGGATCCAAAGATAAGCCAACAAGCCATAGACCACACCGGACATACCTCCAAATAAAGGGCCACTCCAAAAGAACTGCGCTAAATTTGATAATATAGCGGTAATGATAACGAGTATTAACATTCGTTTAGAGCTTTGGCGTTGCTCAATGGCGCTACCGAGTTGATAAAGCCATAACATGTTAAAGGCGATATGTATGATGCCAAAATGAATGAAAGCAGGGGTGAATAGACGCCAGACTTGTCCTGAGAAAATTTCACTTAATCCTGGTCGATATTCAGATATCAAGAAAACACGAATAAATTGAAAATTGCTACCGATATTTGAAATTAAAGCGACAACTAAACTTATTGCAATAAGTGTGGCAGTGACACGATGATAGCGAATCCAGAGTTTTAATTGAGCAGTGAAATTCATGTTTCTCTCTCGTTGTTTCTAACAATGTTGTTATCGTGTAGTGTATGTGATTACGTTATTTTAATATATTGACTAAATTCATGTTGAAAACCCGATTCTTGAACCAGTTAAAAAAATTTAGAAAGCTGTTACTACTTGCAATTCTAGTGGCGATTGGCTTTGTATTGCAATTATCTGGAGTGCTTGATGTTGAAGTATTGCTTGTTTTTGCAAGAGAGTATGCAGAACAATGGTGGCTGATTGCTATCCTAATATTATTACAACTTATTCTGTTTACTTTTGCTCTTGCCGGTTCATTAATATTTTGGGTTGCTGCCACAATATACCCACCTGTTACTGCGACATTAATTGTTGCTATCGGAGCCTGTTTAGGTGGTGTAGGAGCCTACTTTTTTTCGAGCTATTTATCTGAGGAATGGGTTAAAAAAGTTGAAACTTCACAGGCTTATCGATTTTTACATAAAGAAGATAACTTTTTCACTTTATTTGCTTTACGCGTTTTTCCCGGTTTTCCTCATTCATTAGTTAACTATAGCTCAGGTATATTAAGAGTGAGGTTAAGTCACTTTATAGCAGCTGCGTTTCTAGGTGTGGGGCTAAAATCATATATCTACGCTGATATCATCTACAACTTAAGCAGTTCGGCTACAATTACATCACTGTTAAATGTATCAACAATTGCTCCCTTAGTTTTATTATCTTTATTCACCTTCGCAGGTGTCTTTGTTAAATATAAGTTGACGCATAAAAAATAAAGGGGCTTAAAAGCCCCTTTTTTATTTCTGACATTATAAATTTTAAAGCAACGGTACAATGAGTAATGCAACAATATTCATAATTTTAATCAGAGGGTTTATTGCTGGACCTGCAGTATCTTTATATGGGTCACCTACTGTATCACCGGTGACGGCAGCTTTATGAGCATCAGATCCTTTGCCGCCGTGGTTACCATCTTCAATATATTTCTTCGCGTTATCCCAAGCACCACCACCTGTGGTCATAGAGATGGCAACGAATAGACCAGTAACAATAGTACCAATCAATACACCACCTAATGCTTCAGCACCAAGCGTTAATCCAACGATAATGGGCACTGCTACTGGCAATAAAGAAGGAATAATCATTTCTTTAATTGCAGCTTTGGTTAACATATCAACGGCTTTAGAATAATCAGGCTGTTGTGTACGATCCATAATGCCGGGCATTTCTTTAAACTGACGACGCACTTCGTTAACAATATCGCCAGCTGCACGGCCTACTGCTTCCATTGCCATTGCACCGAATAAGTAAGGAATCAGACCACCAATGAACAGACCAATGATAACCATATGGTTAGAGAGGTCGAAAGCCACTACTTGACCATTTGCTGCCAGTGTATTGGTATAGTCAGCAAACAGAACTAATGTTGCAAGACCTGCTGAACCAATCGCATAACCTTTAGTAACCGCTTTCGTTGTATTACCTACCGCGTCTAAGGCATCAGTAGTATTACGAACGTCTTCAGGAAGCTCTGCCATTTCAGCAATGCCACCCGCGTTATCCGTAATAGGACCGTATGCATCAAGGGCAACAATGATACCGGTCATCGATAACATTGAAGTAGCCGCAATCGCGATGCCGTATAAACCTGCGAAGTGATAAGCACCATAAATAGAAGCACAAACTGAAAGTACAGGTAGCGCAGTCGAACGCATTGATACACCTAAGCCGGCGATAACGTTAGTACCGTCACCCGTGGTAGATGCTGCTGCAATGTGCTTAACAGGACCGTATTCAGTTGCCGTGTAGTATTCAGTAATAACAATCATAGCAACAGTAAGTGCTAAACCAATCAGTGCTGAGTAATAGAGCTCTGTTGCACCAACTATTGCGCCATTTGCAAGGGTTAGAGATACATCAGCCATCATATTATTGGTAACAAAGTAGAATGCGACTGCAGAGAAAGCGGCTGCAATTCCTGTTGCCTTATAAAGGGCGTTCATGATTTTTGAACCATCTGAAGTACTTACAAAGAAAGTACCAATGATAGAACCTATAATTGAAACACCACCCAATACAAGTGGGTAAGTCACAGCAAGTTCACCAATACCTTTTAATAACAAGCCACCGAGTAACATAGTTGCAATAATAGTAACCGCATAGGTTTCAAACAAGTCAGCGGCCATACCTGCACAGTCACCTACGTTATCACCAACGTTATCCGCGATAACAGCAGGGTTACGAGGGTCATCTTCAGGAATACCGGCTTCAACTTTACCTACGATGTCCGCACCAACGTCCGCACCTTTAGTGAATATACCGCCACCTAAACGAGCAAAGATAGAAATGAGTGAACCACCAAAGGCTAAACCAACCAATGCATGGAGTGCATCATCCTGGCCAACTCCCATGCTGTTTAATGTTGTGTAATAACCCGCAACGCCTAAAAGGCCAAGACCTACCACTAACATGCCGGTGATAGCGCCACCTTTAAATGCAACGTGTAAAGCAGGGTTAATACCTTCTCTAGCTGCTTCGGCGGTACGAGAGTTTGAACGAACTGATACGTGCATACCAATGTAACCGGCTACACCAGAAAGAATCGCGCCAATCGCAAAACCAATAGCAGTGTAAGAACCTAATGCTATCCACATTGCAACGAATAGAATGGCACCCACCACAGAGATGGCTTTATATTGACGAGCCAGATATGCAATTGCGCCTTCTTGAACCGCACCAGAGATACGTTTCATTTCGTCGTTGCCTTGAGACTTGGATAAGATACTAAATATTGAGATGACGCCGTAACCGATGCCAATGAGGGCACAGACTAGAGCAATGGTTAGACCAGTGGACATGATGCTTTCTCCTTTTAGTTAAGAAACTAATACTGCTACTTATTGCTGCCCCATGATGCTAACGGGTTTTTGCTTATGGCGTTATCATGTATTTTTATTGGTCTATCTCTGTAGTTAATACCCTTAAAAGGGGTGTTGATATTGATGGCAAATCGTTAATACCCGTTATTTTATTAAGGTAAAGTTATTTGTATTTAAGCCGACAATTGATGTGTTAGTAAGTTTTAGTCATGAGCAATGTGAGGTTATTCCCAGTGTTAACGAATATAAGTATCCAGAAAAAATTAATTGTCTCCAATATAATTGTGATATCACTTTTTATTGTTGCTCTTTGGAGTGCACTGAGTGGAATGTTCTCGACATCAAATGAGTCTGATGAATTTTTTAATGATAACTTAGTCAGACAATCCGCTTATCAAACAATGTATGGTGCAGGTTTGTTATCAAGTGTTGCTTTACGTAATTTAGTTATTAACCCATCGTTATCAAAACCATATAAAGTTGTTCCTCTTACGATTAAAAAATTTGATGCCGCTTTAATTAAAGTCCGTTCTATAGAGTCTACAGATAAATCTCTTTCTGCCAGTTATCAAATAATAGAAAAATATTGGAAAAAATCGAGAGATGCTAAATTAGATGTTTTAAAACTTGTTAAATCAGGTGATATCGAAAGCGCAATAGAATTATTAAGAACTGTAGAACATCCAAATTGGTCTAAGGTTCGTAAGGAAGTACAAAAATTATTTGAAAATGAACAAGAAAAAAATGAAAGTATTCAAAGTGACATTTTATTAAAAACAAATGCAACTTTAACGCGTACATTAATTATCACTGTAATTACGATATTTATAAGTATAATGATTGGACTTTATGTTATCCGAGGAATTAAAAATGCTTTTTCTACCGTCACGGGATCGCTAAATGATATCGCCAGTGGTGATGGTGATTTAACGCAACGCTTGAATGAAAATGGGGATAAAGAAGTGCAGCAACTTGCTGTTGCATTTAACTCTTTCGTTGTAAAAATACAAAACCTTATTAAAGAAGTTTCTGGTACTAGTACACAACTTATTTCTGAAATGAAACAGTTAACGGAACTTAGTGTTGATACAAAATTAAATGTTAATCAACAAGAAGGAAAAATTGAACAAGTCGCAACCGCAATGAATGAAATGACCGCGACCGTTCAAGAAGTTGCTCGAAATGCAGGTCAGGCATCTGAGGCAGCACATTCTGCGGATAGCGAATCATCAAAAGGACAACGCGTTGTTGGTGAAGTGATTACATCAATTAATGCCTTAGCTGAAGATGTTGGGCATACCTCAGAAACAATTAACGTATTGAAAGAAGATACCCAACAAATTGGTAGTGTTTTAGATGTTATTAAAGGGATTGCAGAGCAAACAAACTTACTTGCATTAAATGCTGCCATCGAAGCAGCTCGGGCCGGTGAACAAGGTCGCGGTTTTGCAGTTGTTGCGGATGAGGTGAGGACATTAGCTAGCCGTACACAAGAATCTACTCAAGAAATCCAAGAAATGATTGAACGATTACAATCCGGTGCAATTTCAGCGGTAGATGCAATGGAAAAAGGACAAGGAAATACTCAAGTGACTGTAGAAAAAGCAGAATTAGCAGGAGAAGCGTTATCTGCAATCACACAAGCGGTGTCACACATCGCAGAACAGAACACACAAATAGCAACTGCAGCTAAAGAGCAGTCATCTGTTGCAGAAGAAATAAATCAAAACATTGTTAGTGTTAATACGCTTTCAGTTCAGGCAGCCCAGGGGGCTGAACATACGGCGGCTTCGAGTCAAGAGTTAGAACGCACGGCTAATGAACTACAGCAAATGATCAGTATGTTCAAAGCTTAGCAATGATTGACCGTTATTTAAGATGGTGGATGATTATTTTCTGCGAAACTGTCATTTAGCATTTCCAATATCGTACAGCAATTAATTTTCAAATTAGCGGATTATCCTAAGTTACTGTAAAATAAGCGCCTTCAAGTAGGTTAATTCAGTTTCTTGGGATATTCAGTTGCACACACGTATTAAAATCTGTGGGATTAAGCATATAAATGATGCGCTCAAGGCAGTTGAGTGTGGTGCAGATGCGATCGGCCTGATTTTTGTTGAAAAAAGCCCACGTTATGTCAGTTTGGAAAGTGCAGGTACTATTGCTGAATCACTGCCGCCCTTTGTAACGATAGTGGGCTTGTTCATGAATGACACTGCAGAAATGGTGCAAAGGACATTAAAATCCGTGCCTTTAACTTTGCTTCAGTTTCATGGTGATGAAACAGCGGAATTTTGTGAACAATTTGATATGCCATATATCAAGGTGTTGGGGATGAATGAGCAATCTGATATTGCTGCTTTCGCTAAAAAATACCCCAAGGCCAAGGCTATCCTGCTTGATAATGAAAAAGGTGGAGGTACAGGTAAAAGTTTTGATTGGAGCCTGGTTCCCAAAAATTTACCTGTTCCAGTTATTTTGGCGGGTGGGCTTAACCCAGAGAATGTTGCCTCGGCAGTTGAAACCGTTAAGCCTTATGCTGTCGATGTAAGCAGTGGCGTAGAATCCGAGGCTGCTGTAAAAGATCATGAGAAAATAGAACAATTTATTAAAGAGGTACAGCGCGTTGGCTGAAGAATATCAACAACCGGATGATAAAGGTCATTTTGGTGTATACGGTGGATTATTTGTTGCTGAGACATTAATGGAGCCGTTAACAGAGTTGCGTCTCGCCTATGAGAAATTCATGGTCGATAAAGATTTTCTAGCGGAACTTGATTGGGAGTTACAAAATTACGTTGGTCGTCCTTCACCACTTTATTTTGCTGAACGCTGGTCAAGAGAGTTGGGCGGCGCGAAGATTTATCTTAAGCGTGAAGATTTGAATCATACTGGTGCGCATAAAGTGAATAATACTGTAGGCCAGGCTTTACTCGCCAAACGTATGGGCAAAACGCGTATTATTGCTGAAACAGGTGCTGGTCAACATGGTGTTGCGACTGCAACGGTATGTGCTCGTTTAGGACTTGAGTGTATTGTTTATATGGGTGCTGTTGATATTGAGCGTCAGGCAGCCAATGTTTATCGTATGAAGTTGTTAGGGGCTACGGTCGTGCCGGTAACGGCTGGTTCGGCGACCTTAAAAGATGCACTCAATGAGGCTATGCGTGACTGGGTTACTAATATCGATAATACTTTTTATATTATAGGTACGGTAGCAGGGCCTCACCCTTATCCTGCTATGGTACGTGATTTTCAAACTATTATTGGTCGCGAAGCGCGCCAGCAAATTCAAGAGCATGAAGGTTGTTTACCGGATGCTGTGGTTGCTTGCGTTGGCGGTGGTTCAAATGCAATTGGCCTTTTCCATCCCTTTATTGATGACAAAGCAGTTAAAATTATCGGTGTTGAAGCGGCGGGTGATGGCATTGAAACGGGAAACCATGCTGCTCCATTATGTGCAGGTAAACCCGGTGTATTACATGGTAATCGTACCTATTTGGTTGAAGATAATAATGGCCAAATTATTGAAACTCACTCTATTTCAGCGGGGCTAGATTATCCTGGAGTTGGGCCGGAACACGCGTGGTTAAAAGATATTGGCCGCGCAGAGTATGTGCCGATTAACGATGATGAAGCGCTACAGGCTTTTCATGATTTGACCAAAATTGAAGGTATTATCCCTGCATTAGAGTCCAGTCATGCCTTAGCCTATGCCACGAAATTAGCCCCAACCATGGCTAAAGACAAAATTATTATTGTGAATCTCTCAGGTCGTGGTGATAAAGATATCCACACTGTCGCAAATATAGAGGGAATAGAAGTATGAATCGTATCCAAACTAGATTCGAATTGCGGGCCAAAGAGGGGCGCAAACTTTTAATTCCGTATTTTACGGCAGGTGATCCAAGTCCAGAAAATGCAGTGCCTATGATGCATGCCATGGTCGAAGCTGGCGCTGATTTAATTGAATTAGGCGTGCCTTTTTCAGATCCAATGGCCGAAGGCCCTGTGATTCAAAAAGCGATGGAACGGGCCTTAGAGTTCAATGTCAGTCTCCGTGATGTTATTGCCATGGTGGCTGAATTTCGTCAAAAAGATCAAGAAACACCTGTAATATTAATGGGTTACCTCAATCCGGTAGAAGTTATGGGTTACGCTGAATTTGCCAAATCTGCCGCTAAAGCTGGTGTTGATGGGCTTTTAACGGTCGATATCCCGCCGGAAGAAGCGGAAGATTACGTCAAAGCAATGAAAGCAGAAGGGATTGATCGTATTTTTCTTATTTCACCAACAACAAGCGATGACAGAATTAAAGCGATTAATGATGCCAGCGGTGGTTTTTTGTACTATGTTTCGCTTAAAGGCGTGACGGGTGCGGGGCACTTGGATATAAAAGCAGTACAAGATCGCGTTTCTAACATACGTCGATTGACAGAATTACCCGTTGGGGTAGGCTTTGGTATTAAGGATGCTGAGTCGGCTAAAAATATCGCGAGTGCTGCAGATGCTGTCGTCGTCGGAAGTGCTATTATTAAACGTATTGAGGAAAACCTTGATTCAGTTGATAATGCTAACAAAGCAGTTTGTGGACTATTATCTGAAATGCGACAAGCACTCGATGCTTAATAATTAAGCTGTAAATTGAACATAAATTAAAGAAAAATAAGATAGGACATCGGTCATGAATTGGTTTAGCAAATTACTCCCCGAACGCATTCGAATTGATGGCGGCTCACGTAAAAATGTGCCGGAAGGTTTGTGGACGAAGTGTGCATCATGTGGTGCTGTTTTATATCGGGCTGAAATGGAACGCAACTTAGATGTATGTCCCAAGTGTGATCAACATGCACGTGTTGGCGCGCGTTTTCGTTTGGAAAAATTTCTTGATGAAGAAGGTCGCAGTGAAATTGGTGAAAATTTAAAACCTGTTGACGCACTTAAATTTAAAGATTTAAAAAAATATAAAGATCGTATTTCTCAAGCACAAAAAGCTACAGATGAAAATGATGCTTTAATTGTTATGAAGGGGACTGTCAAAGGTGTTCCCGTTGTTGCTGCAGCGTTTGAATTTAAGTTCATGGGTGGTTCAATGGGGTCTGTGGTTGGTGAACGTTTTGTTCGTGCGGTTAATGTTTGTTTAAAAGAAAATATTCCATTGGTGTGTTATTCAGCGAGTGGTGGTGCACGTATGCAAGAGGCATTGTTCTCGTTAATGCAAATGGCAAAAACCAGTGCAGCGCTGGCACGTATGCGCCAACAATCTTTACCTTTTATCTCTATACTAACCGATCCTACCATGGGTGGTGTATCGGCGAGTTTAGCCATGTTGGGTGATATTAATATTGCAGAGCCCAATGCTTTAATTGGTTTTGCAGGTCCACGTGTTATTGAGCAAACTGTACGCGAAGTGCTCCCGGATGGTTTCCAACGTAGTGAGTTCTTATTAGAGCATGGTGCGGTGGATATGATTGTTGATCGTCGTGATATGCGGGATAAAGTGGCTTCACTGTTGTCAATGATGATGCAAAAACCTGCTGCATAGATAGTATGTTTATATAAACTTTAAAAGGTGGTTTTAAACCACCTTTTTTATTTTTGAGTTTTAAATAATGCGTTTTTCTACTCTTCAAGAATGGTTAGATTGGCAAGAGAGTTTACATCACTCAAGTATTGAGCTTGGTCTTGAGCGTGTAACCGAAGTTTTTAAGCGTATGCATCCTTCGTTGCCTCCATGTCCGGTTATTAGTGTTGCAGGAACCAATGGTAAAGGCTCTAGTGTTGCCTTACTGGAATCTATTTATCAAAGCGCAGGTTATCAAACGGGCGTATATACTTCACCTCATTTGCTTCGTTACAATGAACGCATACATTTAAATGGTGAAGAAGTTAGTGATGAAATAATTTGTGAAGCCTTTGAGCGAATTGATCAGGCACGGCTTAATAACGCCGGGTTTGGTAATTCAAGTCACGAAGCTTGCGAAGAGATCTCTTTAACTTATTTTGAGTTTGGGACTTTAGCGGCGTTAGATATTTTTTTTCGTTCACAGCCCGATGTCATAATTTTAGAAGTCGGCTTAGGAGGGCGTCTGGATGTGGTAAACATCATTGGTGCTGATGTCGCTCTGATTACTTCAATTGGAATTGATCATACCGCGTGGCTTGGCAATGACCGTGAAACCATTGCTGTTGAAAAAGCAGGCATTATGCGAAAAGGTCGCCCAGTGATTTTTAGTAGCCCGGATATGCCTCAAAGCATAGAAGACACTGCTAATAAAGTTGGTGCAAAATTGTTTCAACGTGGCAAAGATTTTGACTGGAAAAATGGGGTTGGATACGCTGCATGGGATTGGCAATCAAATACACAACAACGTACGGCGCTACCTCATTCAAATTTGCGTGGTACTCATCAGCTAGATAACGCTGCTGGGGTTTTAATGGTAATTGAGCAGTTGGCTGATAGATTATCGGTCAATCAAAAACAGGTTAAAGAGGGCTTGCTCTCTGTTTCGATGCTTGGTCGTTTTCAGTGCCAACCTGGCGAGCCTATGCATATTCTGGATGTCGCACATAACGAAGCAAGTATGACGTGTTTAGCGGAACTGTTGAGTTTGCAGGTGTGTGGTGGAAATAATATTGCCGTGCTAGGCATGTTAGAGGATAAAGCGCATACAGAGGCCTTATCAGTGATGCTACCAGAAATATCAAAGTGGTATGTGGCTGATTTAGACGTTCCCCGGGGCGCGAAAGCGGCTCAATTAGCTGATGTATTGAAAGGGTTAGATGAGAAAACGCATGTTGAGTGCTTTTCTGGAGTGGAACAGGCAATTAAAGCCGCTGATAGCGAGGCGGAAAGTGGTGATAGGGTTATTATTTTTGGATCATTTTATACAGTGGAATTCGCACTGCAGCTAGGAATATAATACGCTCTGAATACAGAATGTATTTTAGATATTTTACTGCTCAGGAGGCATGGTGGAAGAAGGTCGCTTAAAACAACGCTTGGTTGGGGCCGTGGTGCTGGTTGCATTGGCAGTGATTTTTATCCCGATTTTACTCAACGGCGGGCGAGATATGGAAATGCCGGTATTTGGTAGCAATGTGCCTGAGCGCAGTGCTGAGATTCGTAATATCAAGCATATTGATATTAAGGAAATGCAAAAAGTGCAGCCTCGTGAGGTCAATCCTAAAAAAATCCCCATTGCAAAAGGTTTACCTGAACCTAAAGTAGTGAAAACCCCATCACCTTCTATTATTGAAAGCATTAAAAGTGCTTCCATATTGAAGGAAGAAAAAACGCCTTTGGTAAAAGAAAATGTTTGGGCTGTGCAAGTGGGAAGTTTTAAAAACAGAACAAATGCTTTAGCGTTGAAAGAAAAAATACGTAAGAAAAAACTGCACGCTTTTGTTGATCGAGTTATGAAAAAGAACACAGCGGTTTATCGTGTTCGGGTTGGACCGCAAACGAGCAGAAAAAAAGCGGAAGTCGTTAAATTAAAATTGAAAAAAGAAATGAAATTAAGTGGTCTGGTTGTTAAACATCCATAACATGGAATGATATAAATGGTTGTTGCTGATTTAATTGTTTTAGGTATTGTTTTTCTTTCTGTAATCATTAGTTTGATGCGTGGTTTTGTAAAAGAAGCATTGTCGTTGACCGGTTGGTTGGCATCGTTATGGATAGCGATGAGCTTTTCTTCTGGTATGGCAGAGCTTTTTGGTAGCTCAATCGAAGATCATACTTTACGTTTGCTTGCGGCTTTTGTCAGTTTATTTGTTTTATCTTTAATTGTTGGTTCTCTGATTAATTTCTTTGCATCACAATTTATACAAAGAGTTGGCCTTACAGGTATCGATCGTACAATTGGTGGTGTGTTTGGTTTTTTACGCGGTATTTTGTT
>Ga0316207_10000522_pt1 | contig 60079 bp, 59 predicted proteins | sample 6weekpyrite_MG_FD_204943 | JGI IMG/M metagenome (GOLD analysis project Ga0316207, IMG submission 204943) | Microbial mat bacterial communities from mineral coupon in-situ incubated in ocean water Damariscotta River, Maine, United States -... | ecosystem: Environmental > Aquatic > Marine >...
AGCAATGCTGTGCTGCAACCAAAATTGTTCGAGATTTTGTGATTTCATCATAACTCCTTTTTTTGAAAAGGACTTACAATAAATGGCTTGGTTATTTATTGGTAGGTGGGGTTTAATTTGCGCTTACTTTGAAACACTAAACTCTAGTTAATTTAAATGCTGATCAAAAAAACGTAAAACTTTTTCTTCATAGGCTTGTGTAGAATATTGATGCAAATTCTGGTGAGTGGCACCCTCAACAATCCATAACATTTTTGGTTGGTTTGCATTTTCATACAAGCTATGTGTTTCTTGGAGCAATGCGCGGCGGTCTTCAGAACCAGACATGATAAAAACTGCACTCTTGACTTTTGATATGCCATCTATTGGCGATATTGTTTTCGCTGGGAACCCTAACAAGGAATCTATTTGCCATGTTAGTAAAGGCGAAAAATATTGTCCATAAGTGCCAAAGCGCATAACAAGGCGGTTTTTTACCGCTTGATCAATTGTGCTAAATACTGATTCAAGAATAATGGCTTCTGCAGGAATCGGTTCTTTTCCAATTAGCGCAGCAACACCTCCAAGAGATACTCCAATAACACCGATGGGTTGGTTTACCAACCGATTTTTTAAATAATTAAAAGCCGAATGTGCGTCAAACGACTCTAGATAACCAAATGTGATATGTTTTCCGAATGTCTCCCCATGTCCCTGAAAATCAATGAGTAGAACATTATAGCCTGATTTGTGAAGAAATTTAGCGCGATCGATCATTCCTAATCGACTGGAACGAAGTTTATGCAATAGGAGAATTCCTGGTTGTGACAATTCGTTTTTTAGAAACCAACCCGCAATCGGGGGTTGGTTTCTACGGGTGATCGACACTTTCTCGGCATTAAAGTCTGTGGTAGGTGTTGAAATAGTACGGTGCGCTGGCATGGCAAGAATCTTACCGACGACTAATATTGCTATCAAACTAAGAATGACAAAAATAATAAAACTAAAAATAATCTTTTTCAATGTTGTAGCTCTTATTCAATTTAAACGTATTTATTTGGTGGATGTAATAAATTAAACTCAAGGTTTTCATCTTTAATATTCATGTTTTTTCTGAAGCCCTTAAATTTAGATGATGATTCAACTGCGCCCAGAAGTGCTGAAACAATTAACACTGGGCTGTGCGATCAGTTATTACATGAAATCCTGGGAATTGCAATTTTCACAATAAAAGTCAATTATGCCAAAACCGACCAACTCCTTTACTTACCCGCCCTATGATGTAATTTTATATAATACAGTGAATGAAGCATTTACCAATATTGCAAAATACACCAACGCGAACATTATATTATTTGAATTTCACGAAACCGGTGGAAGCATAAAATTGCTTATACAAGATGATGGTGTTGGATTTGATGTTGACAATGATACTCTTGAGCTTGGCATATTGGGTGTGAGAGAAAAAGTGTCGTCCATTGTGACGATTTCACATTGCAATCGTCTGTCGGCAATGCCGTAACGATAAACGCCATACTGATGCTTTCTTTGCTTCGCTCCCCTGCATATTTAAATAATCTACACCAAATACAGACTTCTTTGTTTAAACGCTATTCCCAATAGAGGCGGTATAGTTTAGTAACTATAATCCCACGCACCACCAAATTATACATCCAGCAATGTTAAGCGAACAATTAATAATTCTTTTTAAGTTCCTCGGCATACATTCAAAATGGTGGATGTATAAAATTAAACTCTCACCATTTTCCATTGAACATTAATCACTCTATGTCATCAACTTCACCCAAAAACCGTTAGATTTAAAAACGGTGCCGTTATTTTACAAAATAGTAAAACATGAAAAATCAAAGCTACAATAAACAAACAAAATCATAAAAAAAGATTTTACCGCTTATGCCAATAGAAATAGTTCTCACCTCTACAATAATGACCGCCTACTTTCTTTTCATTCTCTCCAGTTGTAGAATAAATTATATTGAAGTCACTTATGAAGAAATGGAAAAACGGCTGTGCAATATTATCGACTGTTATCAGAAAACAAAATTAGTTTGTTAATTTGAGTTTAATTTGACGTTTAGAAGATTTAACAATAATACTGTTTACTTATGTTTCAAATTAAATATCCGGCAAGCGAAAAGTAGAGGTATGAAAACCATAAAGCTCATCCCAATTGATCCTTTCCACCAAGGTTTTTTAATGTCAAAATGAGCAATCTTAGTTTCTTCTACTCTACCCGCCCTATCAACAGCAAAATAGCTCAGTTGTGTATCATGGTCTATGCGCAAAAACTTAGGCTTAGAATCCTCGATGCCAGAGTAGTGGCAATCAGATATGTAATAGTATGTGCCCGTTGAAAAATCTTCCGTATTACAAAAATAATCAATAACATTTTCCGGATCAGGCACAGATCCATCAATTGTAAAATAGACCGCTTCACAACCAGACTCTTCACCATCATTGCACTCAAATGAAATATCAACACTAGATACATAAGTTCCGCTTTCGTGGTTTATCGATGAAACTGGCGATTCTCTATCAACTATTACAGCCAGCTGATTAAATGGTTCTTTAAAACCGTCTTCATGTTTTGCCCAGTGATTGAAATACATTTTATTGTCTACATACACGGTGTTGGTCTCTAATGGTTTAATGTTTGTGGCATATGGATAGTAATCCATAATACGAAAATCTGAGCTAATGATTTGTATATTACTACAATCGACATATGAATTATTCCTACATCAAAATACCTAATCGCGATCGGAATAATTTATTTAAAAAATAATTTACTATTAAAAAGTCCCAGGAAGATAAAATTAATTGGAATACTTTGGTATATTGCGTATGCAATATTAATCTGGCCATAGAACTGGCCAATTTTTTAAATTATGATAGTAAAATAACATTTATTATGTCGTATATTCAATGAGATAGATATACTTGAAACCGGCCACAAAATCAGCCAAAATAGGCATATGAGCATACATCTACCAAATTTTACCCCCTATATTCCCTCAGATGCAGCATTGGCTGGCTCAAACCTGCCAGACAAAGCTATGATGTTATCAACTTCATCAGCACAACTCGCGGGACAAGCTCCAAAGATTACTCGAGAAACTATTGTCCGTCATATGGCAGTCATCAACTCTTATTACTCAAACTTAATAGAAGGTAATAACACACCACCTCATGAAATACGTGCGGCACAAGCTGGAAGCTTTTCAGATGATCCGATTAGACGGGATTTACAGCTTGAGTCCATCGCTCACATTCATGTGCAAGACTGGCTAGCAAAAGAAAAACCTGATGTTGATACGCTTTACACACCAGAATTTATTTTAGCCATTCACAGAGAGTTTTACGAACAAGTACCTGAGTCACTTCACCAAATAAAAAACTCAAAAGGTAAGATCGTTGGTGTTGTAACACCTGGAAATTGGAGAGAGCATGAAGTAACAGTTGGTCAACACGTTGCCCCGACTCATACTGATGTGTCAGCACTAATGAAACATTTTTGTGAAAGGTATCACCCCGCTCTATACAGCGGTGACCGAAAAGTTATTGCGGTAATGTCAGCCCATCATCGATTCGCTTGGATACATCCTTTTTCAGATGGTAACGGTCGTGTTATGCGTTTGTTTACTGATGCAGCATTGAAAGCGATTGGATTGGAAAGTAGCGGGGCCTGGTGTTTAAGTCGAGGGTTAGCGCGTTTATCTTCGCAGTACAAATCCGTGTTGGCGCAAGCAGATGTTGCACGACAAGGTGATTACGATGGGCGCGGTGTTTTGAGTGAGCGAACGTTGATTGCATTTTGTGATTTCATGCTTAATACAGCAAATGATCAGGTTGAATATATGAGTAAACTGCTAACGCTTGAAAAAATGCACCAACGGATCAAAAGCTATGTGCAAGCACGTAATGACGGGCGAGTTATGGACTTAGGTCCACTTAAAGAAAATGCGATATTCGTATTATACAACGCTTTTATTTCTGGTGGGCTTTCGCGGTCATTGGCAATTGAATCTTGTGGTATGCCCGAACGTTCGGCGAGACGTTTGCTTGCACAGTTAAAAAAAGAAGGTTTATTAAGTGAAACAAGTTCGCGCTCAGATATATTTTGGGAAATCCCACCTCATGCTGAGCCTTGGTATTTTCCGCAACTAACGCCAACTCAATAACATATCTATAATCGACTTAGCTTCCCTTTAATTGTCATTTATTATGACTTATTTTATAGAACTGCCGACGAAAATTAAAAATCAAATGTAAAGATCTTAACTCGATTTGGAGGTGAAAATATTTATATTTTACCTAACCTGACAATTTCATAAAATAATTACATCATTCTTTGAGTTTTTCCTGCTCAGGAAAGCACATTTAACCAACCTACGTAACATCAATAAAAGCGGCCGATTTCATCCTGAAACAGACCTTGTTGTTAAAATCATCACATAAGCAGCTAATTGCTAGATTACGGACATTCGTTGCATCACGATCTAAAATAGTTAAAGATATACATCATAATTTTCAATACACAAACTGTCACCGATAAACGGGGCTACAATCAACGGCTTCAGCCAACCAGAAATTACTATTAATCAGAATCCAAGGAATTATTCGCTATCTATTTTCAATAAAGGGAGAAAAAAAATGTCCAATAATAAAGATATATTGTTTTTAAAGCGCTTTGGGACTGGATTGGCGTTCATTATTTTTCCATTGATATTTGTCTTCGCTTTTGCTGGTCATCCAAATTTGTTTAGTCCCCAATTCTTAGGCCCGGAAGAACTCATTCATCGAGCCAGAGGAGAAGTCTTGCTCCATCTTGGGCATGCTTTGGTTACTCTCAATACAGGGCTTTTGGTTGTAGTAGCATTACACTTTATGAAAATATTAGAGAGTAGCGCCTCGGCTAAGATGGGTTTTATTGGCGCAATCCTGGCAATATTGGGTGCACTTATGCTGGCCGCTGATAAGGGAGCGCTATGTTTAACTATGAGTGCTCTGGACTCTCTACCAGACGCACAATTTGAACTCATGATGCCCGGTTTATTGGCCATATTCTCAAAAGAAAGCTGGATGGTGTTAATCTGGGGAATTCTATTGTTGCCCATCGGTTTTGGAATGCAAGCCTTTGCTTTAATTAAAACCAAAGTTTTACCCCGGTGGCAAAGTATTTTATTTTTAATCGGTGTCCTTTTTGTCGGTACGCCAGATGGCGTTGAGATTGTAAATTTATCAGCATCACTATTGTTGACAATTGCTTTTGTGCCTTATGGATTAAGGCTAATGAAAGCGCACCAACATGTTAGAGAAACGGATGTTGTTTCTACCAGCGGAATACAGAACAAAAATAATTCTTAGTCGTCAGAAATTCTAGATTTCTCAAGAGAAAACTAGCTATAATTTATAATGGATAGTTCTTGAATGTTACGACTAAAATATGAATTGCTATTACTTTTAGTATCATAGTGTTTTACTGGGGGTTTAGAGCTACTTTTCTTTCTGACCAAAACACTTAAAAATTAAATTCCAAGAGTTATGTTGGGCTATTAATAATAAAAGCAACAACGAGTCGAATTTGAAAAATAATCTAATTAAATTCACTAAATAATTTGCTCTATAAAACGTTTCAATTGTTCCAATTAATAAGAGGGCAACCCTAATAACTAATATGCTCCAAGAATACGTCAAAGATAAAATTTTTATTGTTGAATATCCATTACGTTTTGCTGGAATGGATATTTATGGTCGTATGACATTGATTAGGCTTAATAGTGGTGATTTATGGCTGCATGACCCATGTCAAATCGATGCAAAACTCAAAGGGGAAATTGATCAACTCGGACACGTTAGTTTTATTATCGCTCCTGGAAACTATCATCATTTATTTGTCTCAGATTTTCAACAACACTTTCCGGACGCTGAAACATTTTTGTGCCCAGGCCTTGAACAAAAACGCCCAAATCTTAAATTTGACTGGATTTTAGGGAATCGCTCGGACCTTCGTTGGCAAGCTGAAATTGATCAGATATTGATTCAAGGCACGAAATACATATCAGAGGTCGTATTTTTACACAAAGAATCTAATACGTTGATTCTGGTTGATCTATTAGAAAATATTGGTGATGACTATCCTCATGATACTAACCTATGGTTGAAATTCTGGTGGAAAGCGGTGTTTAAAATGTGGAACAACCCAAAAGCTGCACCAGAATATCAAATGGGTTGGGGAGATAAGAAAATCGTTAAAGAAGGGTTAGAAAAAATTTTATCCTGGGACTTTGAGCGAATTATTTTAGCACATGGCAATTTGATAGAGTCAAACGCAAAAGCGGTACTCAAGAAAGCATGGAAGAATGTACTAAATAGTTAAAAATGATTGGCAAATATTGAGAGTTAAGGGAGTGCGCTTTTGGTGAAAATAAAACACTTTTTATACAACACTTTTCTCATTGAACACAATAAAATAAAACTCGCTATAGATCCTGGTCAAAATCTTTGGATGTTTGATCTTAGCAGTCTAATTCCTAAAAAAGAATGGAAAACCATCACTCATGTCTTAGTAACACATGGCGATCCTGATCACTATTGGCAGGCAGATAGAGTGGCTATCGCGGCACAAGCTCCCTTGGTTTTCAACAAAATGATGGTTAAAGAAGAGGATAACGTACAGTACATTCTCGCACCCCGTAATGGTGGTTTGCGGTTTATTCCATTTGCAGGAAATGTTCAAGCAGTTGACGTAGGTGATTCTCTGAAGTTTGATGATATGCAAATTCAAGCAATCTCTACTCAGCATGGTCCCATTGAGTTTACGATATTTGGGATCAAACAGAGAAAAATCCCTGGCCCCGAAGAACGTACCGGATTTGGTTCGATAGGTTATAAAATTCAACTAGGTGGGCACACGATAGTGAATGTTGGTGACAGTTTATTACAAAAAGAGTGGTCTGATTTAAAGCCCGATATTGTGATGTTACCAATTGGCGGCCTGGGAAATAGCACCTGGACGATGGATGCAACAGATGCATTGGAAGCAGTGAAAATAATGTCTCCGAAAATTGTCATTCCTTGTCATTACAATGTGCCGTTTTTTTGGATCAAGAAAATGGCGCCAGCGGATGATCATGCCTTTAAAAAAGATATTGAAAACCTTGGAATAGAATGTCGAATAATGCATTCTGGTGACGAATTTGAAATATAGAAATCGTTAAAACTTAACGTTTTATGGTGTATTGAGATGAAAATTTTATGGATAAGTCACCTTACCGTTATTTTACTGATTTATAGTATCATTTGTTGGGGAGAATCGACAGTTAACGAGCACAAAGCAGTGCAAACTTACTTTGATTCACAGATCAATGACGAAGATATACCCGGTGTTCAGTATCTCGTTGTGGATGCCAATCAGACTATTTATCAATACATGGGTGGCTGGGCAGACATCGCATTACAAAAACCGATGAAAGCCAACATCACCATGATGGCGTATTCACAGACAAAAACCATTACAGCTGCTGCTATTCTGAAGTTATATCAAACTGGAAAGTTGGATCTTGAAGCGAATGTAAATAGTTATTTGTTAAAGCTTCCCTACAAGAAACCAATGACTATCCGTCAACTTCTGGCACAAACATCTGGATTGCCGGATCCCATTCCGCTCCGTTGGGCACATGTAGTCAATGAGCATCAAGAATTTGATGAGGAAACGGCATTGGTGCGTGTTTTAGAAGACAATCCAGAATTATCCTTTGAACCTGGTGAAAAGTATCAATATTCAAATATTTCTTATTGGTTACTTGGCAAGGTAATTGAGAAAGTCAGTGGTGAAAATTATGAGGACTATGTTAGGCAACATATTTTTGAGCCCTTAAATATAAACAAAATGGAGTTGGATTATACAATTCAAAATCCTAAGCAGCATGCCAAAGGGTATTTGGCAAAGTATTCGTTTTTGAATTTAATTAAGGGATTTTTATTAGATAAAAAATTGATTGGTGAAACGAGTCGTTACGAAAAAAACTGGTTGCACATTAATAATCACTATCTGAATGGACCTGCATTTGGCGGTTTAGTTGGGACAGCGGCTGGATTTAGCAAGTTCCTACAAGACCAATTAAAACCAAATTCGCTAATATTAAATGAGAAAGTAAAAACATTATTCTACCAACAACAGACGAATAGCGCTGGTGAGTTGATTGAAATGACTTTAGGTTGGCATATTGGCCATACTGGAGATGAGCAATATTATTTTAAAGAAGGTGGTGGCGGAGGTTTTCATAGCGAAATGAGAATATACCCCAAGCAAGGTATCGCATCAGTAATCATGGTTAACAAAACGAATTTCAAATCTAAAAAGGTGTTGAATCATGTGGATCAATATTTTCTTTCATCAAACAACGTAAAGTAAGAATTTAGTAAACATATGCAGGAATTATCACTTTTCTCTCAAATCAGTTTGTATTTTTTGCTTGCTTTTATGGGTGTGTATAGTCTCCTCTTGTTTGGTTGGCAATTTATGGTTTTAAAAGGGAAAGCAATGAAAGGGGCTGATGGTTCCTTTGATAGCTGGCAGGAGCAGAAAACTCACTATGGAATTGCTTTTGCTGATTTAGTAATTAGCTGTCCAGCAAATATTATCGGAATTATACTTGTCTTTTTTGCGCCAAAGTGGGGATATTATCTATTAGCACTTGTTAGTTTCTGGTGGGTGTGGGCTGATGTAATGACAACAGCAACAAGCTTAAAGTTTGAAAAGCCGAAAATAACATTATATTGGATTATTACATTTCCATTCGGCATATTTGTCGGGCTAGCTTATATTTTATGGACAATAGTAAACTTTGAAGTGATATTTAATTAATTAATCAAATATTTGGGTAGGAGAAAATGGAGATAATCTGGGGCATCATTCTATTTGTTCTAACCTTGATTGCCTGGATAGGACAACTGATCTATGCGATTTCACCAAAACTTGGTGCAAGACTGGGTGTGGGCGAAGCTGAGTTAGATGTAGATCCCGTTTTTTTTGTTGATGCAAGGGGTGAGGCCATATGGGATTCCCTCATAATATGGACAATGCCAGTTGCTGGTTTGTTATTAATTTTCAATAATCCATTATGGATTTACTTTGGATTGGTTGGTGGTGGGAGTTACCTCTATTTTTCCGGTCGCAATTTAGTCACGCGAAGATTAATGCAACAGCAGAAAATTCGAATTGGAACCCAATCGAATATTCGCTTGGGTAATCTGTTTGTTTTACTTTGGGGATTAGCGTCGGTCGTTACAATAATTATGGCTATTGTTGCATTGTAAAAAATCATTTTTTTTAATGATTAGGAGGTAAAAGATATTAGGTAATTATTTAAACACTATCCTATTTGGACATATCTAATTTTTAGTAGCTCTGACTTAACCTGGCAGGCATCCCATAAAAAACGCGTAACTGGCAGATTAAGTTTGAGCGGTTACAGGCAATTGACATTTAATAAATATTTTTGTTTCAAACCCTCTTTCTGGTTATTATCCTACACTTTTCTGGTAATCCCTAAATTTGTTTAATGATGGAAATTTTGATTTTTTGTATCGTCAACTTTCTATCTGAAGCAAAGTTTATTTGACAATCCCGACATAAAAAACTATAACCTAAAGGTACATTCGTCAAAATGTATGAGTTATTCGTCATTCACTAGAAAAACCATGTCAGTAATGGCGTGGTTTATTTAATTTAGCAATCGTATTCATAATTCAATTCGCGTTTTTCTTTTTTCTTTTCGGTCAGTTGGGATTCCTTCTCAATCGATTGATTTCAGTATAATCCGTTTCCATTATCTTTTTCTATTTTTTCATAACTTTTAGTATTTTCCTTAACAAAGGATATTAATGTAAATTCTTCCTAGGAGATAATATCATCTCTCCGTTCACCTGATTTTTCTCATTCATTGTTTCCAATACAGAGGTTTTTTCACCCGTTCTCGATTGAACCGCATGAATATAGTCTTCCTTTTTCACATCCAATGATTGATAAGCGTTGTTGACTCGAATCACCATGTCTTGTTGATAATTTGTGGTGCACGTTTTTTCAATATTGGTCATACCGGTTTTTATGAAAATGTGTGTGGCTTTGTTTTCATTGCTTAATTCATCTTGCTCTTTTGATATATCAAGGTAGGCTTTTGCAACCGTTGTTCTCTATCAGGCAATTCCGTAATATTGGATGAGAATTTTTCAATGGCCTGTTGAATTATACCTTCGATACTCAAATACACTGCACCCAATAAATTCTCAAATTTGTTGCCTGACAATGGTTTTCATTTCACTCATTTGCATACCATTAACTTGTAAATTGGCAAAAGGTTTACCCGCTTCCACTGCCGGTAACTGGTTTTATCCCCGACTAACACGACTCTGAATTGTGTGATTTCTGATAATTTTAACAACTCATACATACCCAGATTGGATATCATGGAGGCTTCACCCACCACCCAAAGTTGATTGGAAAAATCTATTTTGTTATTATTTTTATCTTGCCCATTTTCACCTTTCTTCGCGTCATTTGCCGTCTCTTCAATCCTTTTTTGTCGCCAAATACAGTTTCACTTGTATCACTTGCATTAAAATCCCAAACCGATTGTGACATATCCATTGCCATAAATGCATCAGCGACCTTGGGATATGGTTTGTATTTCAGACTGAATTTGACAAGGGGATAAGGCTTCTCTCGCTTCCAGGTATTCACCTGATCCCATGGACTTGGCAACCCACTCTGCGGTACCCAATTCGATGGATCGATAGCACATCCAAGTACTGCATAATCCCGCGATAGTTTCTGCACCTTTCATCCCATTACCCTGATCTTCTTCTACCCAGTTGCGAATGGAAAATGGCTTGTCAGAAACACAATTTTCTTCGTTTATAAACTTCAAACAACGAATGTAGGCTGCCAATGTGGCTCGCACACTGAGCGCAGTTTTCTCCACGGCTTCAGTCAGATCAATGGTGAGAATGAATAAGTCTTTTAATAATCGTTTGGTGGAATAATCTTGTCGTTGTGACATTTTCAGCACCACGGTTGGGAACAAGGTTCGGGCCGCTAATACCCAAAATGGATCCCCAGAAGATGATCCCGAACCGGCTTTTTCTTGTATCAAACTCGCTGCAATGGTATCAAAGTCTGGTGGAATACGACCCTCTTGCCAGATGTTCCAGGCGGGACATCTGGCATCCAATGGATTCAAAATGACATCATTTTCTGCCTCATAAAAAGACTCAATAAACTCCCCGGCGGTACTGTAAACAATTGCCCTATCCCCACGTTTTCGTATTTGTTTCAGTAAAGATTTAATGGCAATGGATTTACCGAAACCGTGGGAGCCGGTAATTAAAATATGTGAGGTTTCACTGTCTTTTACGATAGGAATATTGGCCAATGTCAGGTCACTGTGAAGGCCTGTTTTGCGCAAACATTTACCCAATTCAGGGCCTGTCACAATGCGGTTACCCCGCAATAAATCTTCCTCTCGTAAGCCACTGCCGGTCTTGTAAATGAAGACAATTACGAGATAAAACAAACCAACAATGACCCCAAATCCTAACAATATTGCCTTGATAACTACCCGTCGATTGTCAAAAACCAGGGACTGAATATAGGGATCTGCTAACAAAAGATGGGCTTTTATCTGTAATACTTTGCCACTTTCCAGGGTGAAACTCATGACGGAATTGGGGTCAAAAGCGTGCACCGATACCCACGCCATACCCCATTTAAAGAGCGCAACTTTCTCAAAATAGCTGGTGTTAAATAGGTAAAAGCCCACCACAAAAAGCAAAAAACACAGCAGAATAAAGCCACCAAATTCCCCAAACACCTGCCCTATCATACGCAAATAATGCAAGGTTGTTTGGCCACCACGGGTGAAATCACTGATGGAACTGGTGCGAAAGAAACTCATTTTTTATTACCCGTTTTATTACCCACTTTATCACCCGTTTTGTCAGCGGCGTCACCCATTGGGTTCAAATATTGAGAGTCAATCACCTCCATAATTGTCTTGGCATCGGCTTTAGCTTGACTCAACAGCGCCATATCAAACTGGGATGCAATACGCCGATTTAAACAAAGTGATTCAACCATAATCTTGGTGTGAGGTGTATCTTGTAAACTAATACCACGGACGATGAGAATGCGCCACATCTCGGATGGCGTGACTTTCCTGTCAGCTGCCATTCGTTTTACGGTCTTACTAATCTCATCTGATATTCGAATTGAAACGAGCATCCTTGCCCCCTTTTCGTTTGAATATAAGATTGGATAATTGCGAAAATGTAAATTGTCGAAAACAATACTACACGGGAATTATTACTATTTCAAATTCTATTTTTTCCCTCTCTAAAAATCCACCACATACAAATGTAATACTGTATACAACTGTATAATCAGACAGTTAAGTACTTGTCATACAAATGATGACACATGTGACATACTTGGGTGTATACGTTTTTGTTTATTGAAAATAAGGAATTATCACATGCAACGTAGTTGCGTCGGGTGTGTGTTCTTATTAGGGTACCCGTTGAGCAACGCGAAATGGGGGATGGTGATTATTTTTTTACGATCTAAAAACAACACAGGTGTTTGAAAAAACCAGCGTCAAAAAAGCGATAGCCCGAAAAGCGAGAGCAAATAATTTCAATTTTGAAAATAATCTGGGAATGAATTACAGTTAACAGAACACGGTTAATTATTTTGAATCAGGATGACTCTTTGTGATTAATCCGTGGCGTTTACATTCCAATATTGGAAATACATTTAGAAATATTTTGGGAAAGATTTGAGAAATATTTAAAATAAATTCGATGTAATTTGAACACAAAAAGGAAACCCTATGGCAACGAAACGGAAGTCGGTATTTGTCGTAAATGAAAGTCAAAACAGAACATGGTCAATTAAAATTGATGGAGATTTAAAATCAAAATATGAGACCACACAAAATGAGCTGGAGAAGATTGCACCGCACCTGAAACTGGATGTCTTGAAGGTGGCTGAGCAGGCCATTGAAGAGACATTGGTCTTGGCGGAGAAAGAGCTCGCCTTGATGAATAATCAACACAAAGTTACGCCATCGGCTCGGACCACTCAGATTACAGAGAGACAAAGTTCAGCTCTGAAATAAAGCCTTGATTTCAACTAAGGCGTAATAATCACACAGCTACGCCTTAGTTGATCCATCATGAAAAAACCAAAAATATAACAAAGCAAAAATAAACTAATAAACAAAGAAGGAATTAAATACACAAATAATTAAAACTGATTAATCATTCATTTGTGATGGTATTTTTCTCACGTTTAAAACTCCTCGAATAATCCGAGACATAAGTGAGTTACACCAGGATTATCCACCCACTTATCCACAGGATTTGTGGATAACCACGAACAATTGTCATTGCAATTTTAAAAATACATCAATGAACAAATATTAATATTATTACATAAAAAACACGAGCTATATCAGCCCGTGTTCCGCAAACGAATAGGTTTCAATACCCGCCACTACAATGTGATCTAAAATTCGAATTTCTACCAGCGACATGGCGTCTTTAAGTTTATTAGTAATGGCTTTGTCTGCAGCGGATGGTGAACAATCCCCACTGGGATGATTGTGACTGATTATGCAAGCAGCGGCGTTTAAAGCCAAAGCCCGTTTAACACATTCCCTTGGATAAATACTCGCACCATCGATGGTGCCGTTAAACAGTATTTCAGATGTTAATACCCGATGTCGGTTATCCAAAAAGATCATAAAAAACACTTCGTGTTCCAAATGGGATAGTTGTGAAATCAAATATTGTTTACTCAATTCAGCACTGGTAATTTTTGTTCCCCGTCGAAATCGTCGTGACAGTATTTCTTGTGCAGCGGCTAAAATATCCTGATTGCTCACAGAGCGTGATGTTGAATAAAAACCGTTATTGTCTTTGATAAATCCATGTGTTTTCATGATTGCCTCCTTGGTTTGTGTCACAAAGGCAGAGCTGGGTAAAGCCAAGCCACACCAGGGAGGGGAATCGCCCGGTTTGCACAAATGGAATGCGGAAAACCGGGGATACCCTGGTGTGGGTTGGCGAACAGCTAAGGTGGTGTGATACAAACCAGGTAGGCAATCTAAATCTGGATTAGTCTGTAACAACTAAATGGTTGTGCCACTTTCAAATCCGATATACAGATGAAACCTCAGACTAGAAAATCAATTATGAAAAAAGAAAATAAAAAAGGTAAAAAAAAGTAAAATATAAAATATAAAACAAAAGGTGTAAAATTATTCGAGTCCTATATCAAAATCATGTAATCGTTTTGCAATCGTTGGTGACTGAACATAAAAAATCCATACTCGAAGGCCCCGTCGTTTTAATGTGGTTAGCCGAGTGCGTACACGTTTTACACTTCGCACATATTCAACGCCAGCCGATTGATAACCATTGGCCGTAAACTTGTGAATCCGATACATACCAACAAATTTATTGGGTGTGATAAAATCAGATGAAATCATGATATTGAATCCTTTCAAAAATAATTAACCATAAAAAACCAATCACAACATTTCAATAACACGCAATTGCAATTGGTTTTTTTAATATTACAGACTATTTGCTGCTGTCTTCTAGCAACTCAATTGGTACCAGCTGAATGGTTCCTGGACAAACCGGCGCCATATCGAAAACGGTATTGATACGGCCACTTTCCAGTTCCCATGCTGCGCCGATACGCGTCCATTTGGATTTTTGTTTACCGGACTCTTCCGACGTTGAAGAAGTTGAAGGAATGGTTTTGATAAAAAATATCGCGTGTGTTGGTTTGTTAAATTGTCCCATGAAAAAATCTCCTTTTTTGTGTTAATGACAGTTTGTATTCACACCGATGATAAGGAGAATTCACCAGGGAGGGGGATCTCCCAGTCTGCAATGAGAGCAATGAATGAAGACTGGGGAAACCCTTGTGAATTATTCGCATCGGGTATTTTTATTACTGTTGAATTAATACAAAAAGGGATTTTAGATGGTCAGAAAAACAAAGTTAAACTCTATCACTTGCTATCGATGAATTTGGATAAAATGAATTCGTTTGAGTGCGGAAATTACCCTACTTAATGGACTTTGAAATTAGCTATTCTAAAATGGTCAAGCTAGACTACGATAAACTGATGTGAAACTAATATAAACACTAAGTACACCAGCTTCTTTTGATTAATTTACAATCAAAACATATTTGCGAAAAAGCAATACAAAGATCTGATAAATGACAAAAGCAGACGCTAAAAATCGGCTTCCACTAACTTTGGAATATCGCAAGGTTAGAGTAATGAAATGGATAAAATCAAACACCCAAATGAATGCAAAAGTAGAGAGTAAGTAGTCATGCACGAGATCATCTGTCCTCACTGTAACAAAGCATTCAAGATTGACGAAACTGGATATGCAGATATTCTGAAACAGGTTCGCGATAGTGATTTTGATCAGCAACTACATGAAAGGCTTGAACTAGCCGAGAAAGATAAGTTAAATGCTGTAGAGCTTGTCAAAGAAAAAGTCGGTAGCGAAATGCAAAAGGCATCAATGGCTAAGGATGTCGAAATTCAAGAATTGAAAGCAAAAATTGATGCTGGTGAGATTGCACAAAAATTAGCTGTGGCCGAGGCTCTGAGAATCGTTGAAAAAGAACGCGACGAACTCGAAAACGTACTCAACCAGGTCAAGCAAGATACCGAAAGCGCTTCAAAGTTAGCTGAGGCAAGTCACTCAAATCAACTTCAAGAAACCTCTGCTAAAAAGGATGCGGAGATCCAGGATCTAAAGGCAAAGCTTAGTGCTAATGAAGTTACACAGAAGCATGCAATTACCGAGGCGGTCATTGAAGCTGAAAAGGGACGCAATCAACTGAAGAGTGATCTTGAGAAAGCAATGCTAGAAAAGCAGCTCGCCGAGACTGCGCTCAAAGATAAATACGAAACACAGATCAAGGATCGTGATCACGAGATTGAGCGTCTCCGAGATATGAAAGCCCGTTTGTCAACCAAAATGGTTGGGGAAACTCTCGAGCAGCACTGCGAAACCGAGTTCAACCGTATTAGAGCAACTGCATTCCCAAAAGCATACTTTGAAAAAGACAATGACGCACGAACCGGTAGCAAGGGCGATTACATCTTTCGCGATTCAGATGAGTCGGATACTGAGGTTGTATCGATCATGTTCGAGATGAAGAACGAAAGTGACGAAACAGCGACCAAGAAGAAAAACGAAGATTTTCTTAAAGAGCTCGACAAGGATCGTAATGAAAAACAGTGTGAATACGCAGTTCTCGTATCTCTTCTTGAGCCTGATAGCGAGCTTTACAACTCAGGCATTGTCGATGTCTCCCATCGCTATCAAAAGATGTATATCATCCGTCCGCAATTTTTTATTCCGATAATTACATTGTTACGAAATGCCGCCAAAAACTCACTGAAATACAAAAATGAGCTCGCGATAGTGAAGGCACAGAACGTTGATATCACAAACTTTGAGAGCGAGCTTGATGAATTTAGGACAGGTTTCTCTCGAAACTACGAACTTGCATCTAAGAAATTTAAAACTGCTATCCAGGAGATCGACAAAACTATCGACCATCTTCAGAAAACCAAGGATGCACTGCTTGGTTCTGAAAACAATCTCCGACTAGCCAATAACAAAGCCGATGATCTAACCGTGAAGAAATTAACCAAAAAGAATCCGACAATGGCAGAGAAGTTCGCTGAGCTCAAGAACGATGATTGAAATTATTTTCATAAAAAATGTCGCAAGTTATGACAAGGTATGTATTACACAGAGTATATAACCCGGCAATGTTTATCATCACGATACCAGTGGAAATATGAATGACTTCGGGTCAACATCTGAATATGGTGCAACACTTACAGAGCACCCTAGCTAATAAACTCTCTGTTTTTGATTTTGGTTAATAAGTAATAACGGCTACGACCCCGTTTTTCGCTATGATGTTTCTCACAACACTGATCACAATGAACTTCAGACGAAGAAAAATAGCCAGTGCCATCCAGTGAAAGTAAATAGTATCCATCAAAATACTGCATATCTTCCAGTCCTTTGCCCCGTTGCAGTAGAGCAAAAAGTTGCTTGAAAGGTTTACGCAAATTAACCGGATCAACTTCATCAAGTCGCTCACGTAAATAAGTATCTGACGGTGCCTTGGTCACATTATATAACGATTGCAGGTTTGACCGGATCATCGGTTCTTCATTTTGGTTCATATCAAATTGAAGCAATGAAGGGTATTTAAGGCCGAACAATGCCAATCCAGACATTAGACAATTACTTAAACTAATGCTTCTCACTGTTTTGGTGTCATCTATTTGATCAAAACATTGTCGAATGGTTTCCAGTAGGCCCGGAGCACTTAGCGTTTTACGAAATGAGGGCTTAGGCATGGCTATTCACCTATAATCTGTATTATCCCCATATCATACTGAAAAATTGACATAAAGTTTACGAAAACTTTTTTTCAAACTCCGCTGGAGGTCCTATGATTGCTGGGTATGTGGTTCTGGCGGGAATAGCTGACTGCACGATAACACTCTCAATATTATCCTGTAATATATGCTATATTTACGCTTTTGCGCACTTTTTTAAGTGCTCCTAGATGCTATCACCCAAAAATCCTGAAAAAAGCTTTAAGCCTAAAAAATTAACTAGAATTTATTAATGCGAAGTAAATTATTCTAGTTCCGCACGCACCATTAAAAAACATAACTATATTTTTCAAAACTTTAGAATGTGCCAAATTCAATCGTCTTTTACAAAGTTGTTCGTTTTCCGCATCAAGGAAATCAAACAATTACCCAAACGATGTATTTTCTTATCTTTAATAGAAAGATTTCCTGTAAAAAGTTAAACTAAAGGTACTGTCGGGAAAATTATTGCGCAAATTTGATGTTAGAATGAATAATTATAGAGAACTAAACGCTTATCTTTATTTAGTAAATTGTTAGGTTTTTCTCCTCCCATAAAACATTAATAATTAGGGCAAAAAATAATGTCATTACGCAAAACGTATTCAAGAGTAAAAATTGTTCTTTTATTTATAATAATTATCATTACGATTTCTGCATGCGGAGTCGGGGATAATAATAGCAAACTCGAGAACTCAACTGACACAAATGTTTTACTAACCGGTGAAGCCGTAAAAGGACCACTTGCTAACGCGGACATCAATGTCTATCGCGTAGATCCAAACACTTCGTCCTTTTTTGGGGAACTCGCTGCTACTGGACAAACAAATGAAAAAGCACAATTCATAAATCTCTCAATCCCAAAACCTTTGGATGAATTTTATTTTATTGATGTTATTGCTAATTCTAATACTATTGACCTTTCAACTGGCAAAGCTCCTTTTTTTACTAAATTAAATGGTATCGTTACAAACGATCAGCTCGAAGCAGGCACTTCCATTTCCGTTACACCATTGACCACCATAGCCGTTAACGCAGGCATACTAAAATCTGAAGTAACTTCTTCACTAGAGGTTATTCTGGATAATATTTTCAACGCTGCTGTTGATATCACCGAAATCATTGGATTTGGCATAGATAAAGACTTCAATATATTTGAAGAACCAGCTATTTTACAAATCAACGACACCGATTCAATAAATAAAATTGTTCGTCACAGAACAACAATTGAGGCAATTGCTGCTATATCTGATTTAATTGGCTCCAATATCTCCTCTGATCCAAATGAAATATTGAGCGCGCTCGCTGAAGATTTGACAGATCAAAAATTTGATGGATTTAAAAATAAAGAAAAAATAATAATATTTGAAAGCATTGAGAACCTAACTGATTTATTAGACCGAACGTCTATCGCATTGTTGCCTATTCCGAATAGTGTTAATGCAGAAAACGATTTACCTTTCACGATCGATGAAGTAGAAAAAATGCTTTTGTTAGAGGCAAACTTACTTGAACTTGAACTTGATTTTTCACTACTTCAAAACGACGAAATAAACTTTACTCCCTCTCCTTTCTCTACTGATACGGACAATGATGCGATTCCTGATTTATCAGATGAAGATATCGACAATGACGGCATTACTAACTCAAGTGATGCCTTTCCATATGATAAGACTGAAAGTATTGACACAGATAACGATGGCATTGGAAATAACGTTGATCCTGATATTGATGGTGACGGAACGGCAAATCAATCGGATGATTTGCCACTAGATCCAACAGAGCAATTTGATTTTGATAAGGACGGAGTAGGTGATAATAGCGATAATGATGATGACAATGATAGTGTAGTTGACAATGAAGATACATTTCCATTTGATTCGAATGAGTCAATGGATTCCGATAGCGACGGCGTTGGCGATAATGCGGATAAATTTCCATTAGATCCAGCTGAATACCTGGATTCGGACGGTGATTCTATAGGAAATAATTCGGATTTGGATGACGACAATGATGGAGTTGATGATCTGTTAGATGCTTTTCCTCTAAATCCAAGTGAGCAATATGATTCTGATAATGATGGAATTGGTGACAATGCTGACCCTACTAATCGGTTTATCGGCGATATAGATATCGCATCTAGAATCTGTAGAACAGATGAAGAGCCAGAAATTTTAAGTAATAACATTGATACAACTCAAACCATTAAAAGTGGTTGTTACCAAGTTATCGGGCAAATAAATATCACAAACAATGCAATTCTAACAATAGAGCCCAATACCATATTATACTTTGAAGCACGTGGGGGCTTAACAATAAATGGTGGCAGTATTATAGCTGAAGGTCTTCCCTCAAAACCTATTTATTTTTCCAGTCAAGTTGAACAAAAAGGAACCTGGGCTGGCATACGTGTTTGGCGACGAAATGCTTTCCCTAATAAATTCAAATATGTTGTTATCGAATATGCCGGGGGACCAGGTTTTATCAATGGAAATGGCAGCTTTAACGTAAATGATGAAAGAATCCATAGCAAAATCAGTGGGAAACTAACTTTTACGGATAATGTTGTTAGAGATGGTGCTGCAACCTATGGCGCTTATGTTGATGAAAATAGTTTTATCGCAGAATTTAAAAACAATACAATATACAATAACAACTATCCAATCTATACCACTGCAAATCAAGCCCATTTAGTCGGTGAAAATACGTTTGAGCATGACAAAAATACCAATGATAATAATTTCATCGTTATTGGAGGTAGAGAGTTAAAAACCATTGATTCCTATTCTGCAAACAATGTTACTTCGGTCTTTTGGAAAAAACTATCTATCCCCTACCTTATAAAGGATAATCTTCAAATTAACGAGACCAAACTCACAATTAATCCTGGAGTAAAACTTTATTTTAAAGAAAATGCAGGTCTAAAAGTAAATACCCAAAACGCGTCATTACATGCCGTTGGCACTGAAAACGAGCAAATCTTAATGAGTAGTGAAGATCAAGTGGGTGGAAAGTGGATAGGTGTCCAATATCGAAATACATCGCAAAGAAGAAATCAACTTCATTGGGTGATTATAGAATTCGGTGGAAATAGCTTAAATGGCGATAATGCAAATGTCTCCGTGGGATTCCAATCTGAAGTCAGCATTCAAAACACCACATTACGATTATCTTCAGGATATGGATTTTATGTTACCACCGATGGACAATTACGCGATTTTTCTAACAACAAAATTACACAGAATCTGGAGGGAGCTGGATTAATATCATCTAGAGCAATTAAATTTTTAGATGATAGTTCAGACTTTAGTGGAAATACAAACAACATATTAATCGTAGAACCGGAAAATTTTAATCCAACATTGGATATTAGTGCCACTTGGCCTGGAATCAATATACCTTACGCATTTTATAGTAACATGACTATTGCTGGCAATCTTGAAATTGAAGCAGGGGCAACCTTGTTATTCGACGAAGACAAAAGCTTAATAATTAATGGCTCATCAAGCAGCTTAAAAGCGATTGGCACGAATTCCAAAAGGATTCGGTTTTCTGCGCTCTCCCAAATAATCACTCCCGGTTTAACAAATTTTTGGCAGGGCATTCGATTCGTGAACTCCAGTGGAAACGGTAACAATGTGTTTGATAATGTACTAATTGAATATGCCGGAAAACGTACAGAAGAAATAACAGCAGCTGCAATTCAATTAATATCTTCTCGAAGTAATGACAATTCCACACTAGAAATAAAAAACTCCAACATCAAATTCAATGCGCCGAATAGTTCAGCAATTTACATAGATGCTAGGTCTACTTTGTTGGATAATAACACGAGCGATTATGAGAATGGCATCTGTAAAGAGAGTTTAAATAACTGTTAACCTTCTTTCATTGTTTTGTGCAAAATTATTGCAATAATAGTTTTTAGTAATATAAATTTTCAATAAAATGTGCAAAACTTAAGACTATATAAAGTTCTAATAAAATTATTAACATTGGCTAAAATAATGAAAATACAATATATCAAATTTCTAACTATTTGCTGTCTCTTACCACTATTCTTACTTGCATGCGAAAAGAGTGATGATCATGCTAAAGGCAAGCTAATTATCTCAATAGAAAGATCACTAGAATTAGAAAACTTCGAAAACGACCTAAGCCTAATATTGAACATTGCGGGGAAAACCTGTGAGTTTTTGTTGACAGAAAACTTGGAAAATAATGATACATGCACAGATATACCGACAGGAAATTTCGAATATGCCGCAATTTTATATTCTGGTAATAAAGAAAAAATTGAATTCGCCAATGTTAGTGGTTCTATAAATATCGAAAATAATCAAACAACTGAATTAGCAATATCAAGCATTAATTTTGAGATAGATTCGGACAAAGACGGGTATAGCAATTATAAAGAAATAATTTTAAAAAGTGATCCGACTGATAGTGACAGTTTTCCAACGGAAATCGCTTCCATCATTTTAGAAAAATCCATTCCTGATATTTTCGTTGGTCAAAGCTACTCGCTAACTTGGGATGTCATCGATAATAAGAATAAAATAAACACTGATACTTCCGTAAATTGGTCAAGCAGTGACGAAGCAATCGCAAGTGTAAATAATGCTGGGGAGGTGACGGCCTTAAGCGTAGGAACAGTTACAATAACTGCTTTGATTCCAACACAAAATGAAGAAAATGATATTGTAGACGATATCATTATTTCGATAAAAGAATTATCTGTTGAAAACACTCCACCTGTTATCACATCCCCTACTGACTACAATATTAATGAAAATAATACTTTTGTAGCTACTATTGTGTCGACGGATATAGACACTAATGAATTGTTCTATGACCTTGTTGAAGGCGATGACAGTAATTTATTTTTAATTGATAACAACGGTCGATTAACATTTGCTCAACCACCTGATTTTGAAAATCCTGCTGACAAAAACTTAGATAATACATATCTGCTAGTCATAATAGTAAGTGATGGCGACAATACAACGCAACATTCCTTAAAAATTGATGTAAATGATGTTGTGGAAAGTATTATTGCGCCTCAAATATTGTCTGAGAATAATCTTGAAACAGAGGAGAACTTAAAAAGTATTTCAACAATCACCGCTATTGACAATGATAGCGACACATTAATTTTTAGTATTATTGGTGGTATAGATGCAAGCTCGCTGACAATCGATTCCAATACCGGAGAATTATCTTTTAATTCACTACCTGATTTTGAAAATCCAGCAGATGCAAATAATGACAATGTGTATGATGCAATCATTGCAGTAAGTGATGGTACCAATGTTACCCAAAAAGACTTCACAATATCAGTTCAAAATGTTGTTGAAGTAATACCAGTCATAAATTTCGAGAAAGCAAGTATATCGGTTTTAGAGACGTCATCCTTTATTACACTTGAACTTAAATTGGATTCACCCAATCAATTTAGTCCGACAAAAATAACTGTTAGTACAAAAAGTGGTACTGCGAGTGAGGATGATTATATCGCCTTAATAGATCATCAGTTTACAATTCCTGTAGGGAGCATAAATTTTGAATTTCAAGTTGGAATAATTGAAGACAATCTATTTGAAAATATCAATAGGGAAACATTTACTGTTGTCATGGATTCCGCAGAAGGCGCTGAGATTGGTAGCATAGGCGAGGTGAGTATAACAATTGTTGATGATTCACCAATTAGAAATACACACTGGAGGAAAGTGACCGATAGTCAAATTAATAATGTTATTAGTGTAGCAATTGACCCTAATGACGAAAATATTATTTTTGTCGGTACTGCTTATATAGTCGATAGTCCTCAAACATCAGGGCTTTATCAAAGTAAAGATGGCGGATTAATGTGGAATCAAATAACCGCGCCTGGCATGGCTAATAGAGCAATAACTTCTATTACTTACTTTCCATCTGAATCCGAAAAATTATTTGTTACGGTTAATCGGCAAGGAATATTTAAGTCGCTTAATGGAGGGGAAACCTGGACTTCAGCAAACATAAATGCGATCCCTAACATTGTCGATCCACACTTTGTTATCAATAAAGTATCTAAAATAAGAATTTCAAAAATAATTGATAACAAGCAAAACATTTTTGCTTTAGTAACCGAAGATTTATCTAATGTTCCAAACTCGGCTGGAATTTACAGGTCTTCAGATGAAGGAAAAAACTGGCTAAAAGTATATTCAGCTTATAATTTTTTGACTACTCCATTTAGTCCAGATATTAGAGATTTTAAAATATCTTCAACTGATATAAATACAATATTTGTTTCAAAATCATCGCAAGGAAAATTTGTAAACGTCACACTCCAGCCAAATGGTGGTTTTACTGAAGAAACGGCAAATGGATTGCCGTTAGGTCCAAATACGACTTTGATTGATTTTATTAAAGACCCGGCTCATCCTAAAAAATTATATGCAACCTCACATACAACAGATGCAAATGGATTTGGCGGTTTTTTTGTTTCGGGAAATTCTGGAACAAGTTGGTTAAATCGAGGAACAGAAATAAAATCCCATTTGGCATCCGCAGCTTCTTCAAATGGGGGAACAATTTTATATGCTATCGACTCAAGTTTAAAGTCTGTTAGCAAGAGTGTTGATGGAGGATTTGTATGGAGTGATATTGGCTTTAATACAAATAATGAATTCCTAGTGAATCGATTAGATGTAATATTGGCATCTAATGGTGGCAACCTATACGTAGCAGGTGTTGACGGATTGTATGTACGTTCTAATGCCGACCAGATAAAACTACCCAAAGCAATCGCTAGTTCAGCAACTCTGTTATTCGGCCAAAAATCAGTATCAGGAGAATTGAATGGAATCGCGGTTGATGAATTAACAGATGAATTGACTTATAGGATAGTACAGCAAGGTACCAAGGGTACCTTTTCATTTAACGGTGGAGAAATTCCAACTGTTGGAAGCACCAGTCCAATATTCACATATGAATTAAATGATGGTCAAATAGCTGTTGGCACCGATGTTATTCGATTTAAAGTGCGAGATAATAACGGATTAGAATCAAATGAGGCAGAATTAACTATTCAATTTCAAACAATTCCCACACCAATTGCGAATAATGATTCCTACACAATTCATACTGATGGTAATGTCAGTGGTACGTTTTCAGCGGCCCCCATAAACTTTTCTGATATATTAACCTATAAAATTACACAGCTTCCCTCGAAAGGTTCATTAACCCTGGGTGGCGAAGTTGTGACAGAAAGCCTTTCAAATAATTTTGTGTATAATTCAAATGGCAGTGCTGGAGTGGACTTTATTAAATATAAAGTCATTGATAATGCCACACCACCAAGAGAATCGTTGGAAGCAACAGTCACGATAAATATTGAAGATAATTCAATTGTTGAAGTAGCAGACATTATGTTAACTGGACAAACGAATAAAACTTCTGTCGGAGATAGTGAAAGCATAAGTTACACCCTGATCATATCTAACCTATCGGAGATTGATGCTAATCAAGTTTCATTGACGAGCACTCAATTCCCAAGTGGTACGACATTGGGAGCGAGCACTAATGAAAATTGTGTACTCATAAATCATGTAATAAATTGCGCAATATTGGAAAGTTTAAAGATAAACAAGCATTCGCTTATCAATATTGAACTTATCACTCCAAGTAATATTACATCTACCTTAGATGAGTTTTCAGCAAAATTTAGGGTAATACTTGCGTTTGAAGATAACATTTTAAATAATGAAGCAGAATTTTTTACACCTGTTATCGAAAACCTTGACGCTCCTAAACCCATTGCGATAAATAGAACAATTTCCATTAGCGAGGGCCAAAATCAGATTTCTGATATTTTACATGCGAATACTGTTAGCGTAATTGATACCTTAACGGTTGAAATTATGTCAAATAGTTCCCAAGGAATTGTCACCTTCATTTCCCCTAGTATAACGAACCTATTTAGCAGTTTAAACCCAAGTTTTATTTATATTCGACATTCGGAGCAAACTGAAACAACAGATAGCTTTTCTTTCAGAGTGATTGATAATAGTGGTCGAGTTTCTAATGTGGCGATTATAACAATCGAATTATAATTATGTTGAAAAAAGGAAACGAACTATCAGCAATAACACCCCAGCACGTTTATGCAATGTCACCGACTTGTCACTGTTCTTCTTCAATATCTGGCATCGTGAATAATGTATTGGCTAGCAGTGGCTGCTGAAACATCAGCCCTCCATGGGGCTTATTAATGTCAGCTTCGTAGAAGATAAACTCAAACACTTCATCAGCTCGTGCTTCTTCGACCATTATTGTGACGATAGCTTTTTCAGTGGTCTCCTCGACACCACGATGATGAAGTGGGGTGATACGACCTAAGCCTCTGGCGTAGTTAACATTGACACTGTTAATCCCCATTTCTTTTACCAGTCGACGCACCAGTTCCTTATCCTGTCCTTTGGGTAATATCGCGGTGATTAATTTATGTGGAGCAGTAGTATGGTAAGTCATATGTCATCTGATCTTTGATCGAAGGGATTGCGAAAGTCGCCGTGTGCAAACTTTTGCAAAATATCTTCTGGGATAAAGGTAGCTGCTTTCTCTACAGGTGTTACCCACATAATCCCCATACCTGGGGTATCAAAATCGCCTGCTTTATAAATGGCTTCAAACACCCGATTGGCCTGATCAGTAGAAACAATAATATGAAATGTCTCTTTCTCAGCTTCCACTGCCAAACCTAAAATTCCTAATCGCTCCCGCACCCCTCGGCCATGAGAGTAATGAATACTTGCGCCTTGCGCGCCTGCCTCCTGAGCTGCGAAGACCAGTGCGTCAGCTTTGCCTCGTTGCACTATAGCAGTGATCAGTGAGACGTCAGTCAGTACTACCATTTCTCGTTTTTGATCCATGCTTTACTCCGATTTATTTAGTTTGCCTTGTTTGCGTGTCCAATTTGCCAATGGGAAGAGATTCGTCAAAATCGCGGTAGTGACGATTTACTTTCCACTGTACCCAGAGTCCCACGCTAAGAACTGAAATGATTGGTCCAATGGAGGCCATAGACAGAATGCCGAATCCCTCCACGGCATCCATCGCATTGCCGAATCCAAGTCCCATCGATAATACCAAAGGCACAGTAACCGGACCAGTGGTCACACCGGCACTATCCCAGGCAACGTTGACATATTCCTCATTGGAGAACCAGGTCAACACCAAGGCAGTGAGATAACCGGGAATTAACAGCCAAGCGATGGGAATATTAAACACGATTTTGGCGACACCGATGGCAATACCGCAACCAACACCAAAAGAAACTGCATACATTAGGGTGGATTTTTTAAAAACGCCATTGGTGAGATTTTCTACTGTGAGCCCCAACGCGTTAAGGGCAGGCTCAGCTAGCGTAGCGCCAAAACCCAGGACCCATGCAAATCCGATGGCGATCATCAATCCAGTTAGCCAGTTATACATAGGCGATGTTTCCACATCACTGATCGTGGTAAATGCAGCGGGGACAATACTGCCCGATTGGGCGCCTAATTTTGATAGACCATAGGTTAGGCCCAGATTAAAAATGATCATTCCAATCACTGACAGAATGATACCGTAGGAAATGTTTCCCGGATGCTTGAGTTTTTCCTTCAGCACAAAACGCAGTACCAGTAACAGGAAAATCACCAGTGGTACTATTGCACGCAAACCAGCAATAGTCTCCAACCAGGGAGTTTGATTAAACCAAGGCGTAGTTTGAACTTCACTAATGTTGACTTGGGCAGCGGCTACAATTTCTGCTGGTGTAGTTACCGAGTGAACGTAAACTCCCAGGCCCATCACCGCTAGAATTGGGAACAGGGAAGCCAGTGTTACGATGCCAAAACCTGACATGCCATCACCACCCTTACCGGCCGCCGCCGCGATTCCGATACCCAAACTCAGCACCAATGGCACCGTCACGGGCCCGGTGGTCACGGCACCACAGTCCCAAGCCAGCCCCAACATTTTGGATAATTCAGGATTTTGGCTAATATAAAGTGTCAAACCAATGGTAGGGATCAAAGTACAATAGATCAGTGGCTTGAGACTCCAGTCGTAGAGAAATCTCAGGGTACCCACCACAGCTGCTGCCCCCACGCCAATACCGACAACTAGTACCAAAACTTCAGACCAATCATTCAACAGTGCATAGAGATAGGGTGCGGATTCCACCTTCACAATAGCTCCCGCTGCCTTCAGCGCGCCGATGGCCGGCTCAGCAAAAGTTACACCAATGCCCAGCATAAAGGCGATTATCAGTACCACAGGCAACTTGGCCCGTGACGGTAAAGAAGTACCCAGGGTTTCGCCGAAAGGCATCAACCCAACTCGCAGCCCTTCCATAAAAAACATCAAGCCAAAAATCACAGCCACCAGACCGGCACTGATAATCCAAGCATCTTCGACATTTGAACGCAGTACGACAATTTGAAATAGCACTAGATACAGCGCCAGTGGTATTACCGCGCGCAATTGATCAACAAGACGCACTTGCACGTAAGGCCGAATCAGACGAAAGACGGTCTCCGGACGCAACTTGTACGCAGGCGCATGATATGGCATGGGTTTACCCATGTCATCGTTTTCCAGCTTGGGTGTAACGTGATTGTAGCTCAGATATTTGTGTCGGGAATTGACCTCCCGAACAAAAGCACCGAATCGTATCTCCTTAGGCATCATAACTCTCTATAAATCGAATTAATAAATAAGATTAGCAGATATGAAGCTGATTATCTTTACTGAAAAAGAAATAATAGGGTCAGTGACAAACTGATAACATTTATTAATCGTTTCTTCTGTTTTAAATTATTAAACGCAAACAGATGCAGTAATTAACTTTTTAAGTTATTTATTTAACTCGGTAATTCTTTTTATTACTTTTTCAAGTTCTTCCGCTGTTACTTTGGAAATTTCATCAAGTACTTCGGCATTCTCCAATTGGATCGATCGTTCTTTAGAATCTGCAGATAAACCGCGTTTGTAATCGGCTTCGATTTCTTCCAAACGCTTTTCTAATTCTTGTTTTCTAATTTTTAGTTTATTAATTTCCGTTTCTGACATTATATTTTCCTTTTCTAATTCCGTAACAATGTTCTTATAAATTGAGATAATCCAATAACGTAATTTTCTCTGCTATAACCGCCGTAATTAATTAGCGAAGCTGGGTGAATACTTAAATGATGATCATACAACGAAAAATGTTTTCGCGATATGGATTTTTTGTTCAGCAATCTCTAACAGTTTTACTTGATTATCAAGGTAAATTAATCTTTTTATTTCCTCCGACGTTACTACCTACTGAGTAACATTAAAATTTGGCCTCAAAAATATAACGTAAACATTGTGTATAACGAATGCTCACATAAGAATAATCTGCTTCTCTTAATGCTGTGGGAATGTGCTCTATTCTTGTTCCCAATTTTTCAATATAATGAAAACGCAATAACAAACTGGCAATTAATGGGTTTCGACAAACACTGGGTGAACCAAATTCCTCTAGTTAAAGACCTTTTGTTAGTCCGCCGGATTTATAAATTTCAAGGCGATCATCAAATATTCCTACGATAACTTGCACACCTTCTTCCAAAGAATTGGAGTGACAAAGTGCATTTACAGGTTTTCAATTTTAACGGGTCGAGTTAAATTAACTCGTTGAAAAAAACGTACCAATAAAAAACATTGCACGTCACATAGGGATTTTCTGAATAAAAGGGACGTAAAAATTTATTGTGTAAAAAAATTATTTTTTATGATGACAAACTGTGGGCCTTCGTGGGTAACACTTTGTGTTATCCACAAGTCCACAGTGTATAAAAAAAGATATTTATTATAAACATATGTATATATGTACTCTGAAAAATAGAATAAAACCAACAATCTACATCATGTCGAGTCAGTGTAAATCCGATTGGAGTCAGTGTTCATTCGAATACAGTCGTTGATACTCCGAATTAAGTCAGTGAAATCCCGATGTTTGGTCAGTGTAAATCCGTTGTATTCACAGCTTTTTAACAATTAACGTAATATTTCTTTCTTCAGGTTAATTGGATCAAACTTGTTTTTCAAATTAAATCACCAAGTAACCAATTGTATGCGGGAGTTTTGTATAAATGGGTCGTGAAAATTCCGATAAATACGTTTTCTTTATTTTTTTGCTTTAATAAAGTCATTTTTGATATGTGCTCATGTAAGGATTATTAACGACTATTATTTTCACTACCTCTAACACGCTGTGATCAAAGTCGGATTATCAACGACCTGTTTATACAAAAGGTCATATTTTAGTGGTCCAAAATTGGAATATTAACGACCTTTTTATTCACAGGACTATTTTAGGTGTGTACAGACCTGGCATAACGACAACCCTAATATACAAACCTAGACTTAAGGCGCTTAGTTCTCCTGGAATATCAGCGACCTTTTTGATCACAGTTTGATTTGAAATTGATTATGAATAAGAAACACGATTGTATTGCCACTATACGACAGTAAACACTACTTTTAGTCAAAGGAACGAAAGTCCAGGTATAAGTATCGAGCAAGTAGTGGATAGAAGTGTACACGTACGGAATAACAACGACCATAACTTACAATGGCCATTGTTTAGTGAAAATGATTAAAGCACTGTGAGTGACGCTTATGCTTTTTTCTCAACGTCTAAGCTTTTCATATACGCATAGTGAGAGTGATTACCAACTAATCTGTCATCTTTGTCCGCCCAAATGAGGTAACCACTATCACCGGAATTGTTGTCACATTTTTTTAAGTTGTAACCTTGATAACAGGCGAATTGTTTTTCGTCGTCAAAATAATTTGCCACAAAATTTCGCAAATCATCATTAAAATATTTAAATTTACGTAAGGGTTCAATTTCCGCATGTAACCATTTTAGGGTCCAGTGTCTTGGGGTGTGATTGTGCTGTACGGCTCGTCTGCACCATAAATTGAAGCGTAAAGCGAACGGGTTTTTTTCCAGCAATGTTTCTGTATGAGCGGATATCAAGAATCGCATGCTGGGATCTCGCATACGATTTAAAAAATCATCATCCAAATATATCGCGATTTTGCCGGGAGTTTTACTTTGTTTACCAAAATAAGAAACCACTTTTAATTTGGTAATGAGTCGAAAAATTTCTTTTAACTCAATTCGGCCATTAAACTTGTCTAAAAATCCTTTTGTCGCGCGAACAATTTTAAACCCGGTAGCTTCCCAGCGTTCAATCGCATTTAAAATATAAAGTTTGTAACTGCCGCCTAATTTGTTTTTCCGTTCTTGATTACCCAATGTCATTAAATCCACAATCTCATCAAAATCGAGAATGAATGGATTGGTGGATTCACTCCCCTTTTCAATGCGCTTAGATATGATAGTGGTGACAGCTATGAGTATACGGATATCCAAGACGGTGGCAGTGCGAGTACCTTGGGTTGGCCGCACTTCTAAATAAATATAGTCATGCCCTACCCTAATTGGCACTTCATAACAGGTTTCGGTATTTTTACCGGATTTGCCACTGGGTAGTGCTGCTGCCAAGGTGAAAATAGCAAACAACTCACCTTTAACACTGTATTGTTTTGAGACATCCAAATGGGGTTGGTATAAATCCGCATAGGATCCATTTTCAAATGTGGGCAGTGAAACATCAATGCACGGCGCCTGTAATTTTTTTGGATGTTGAATTTTATCGGCTGATAATAAGGTATAAGTCGTAACGCGGCGTTTCCCTGTGGGGGTGACATACCCTTTAATCATGAGTTTGTTATCAAGTAGGTATTTGCAACGTCGTAAAATGGTAGGTCGAGTTTTACCGTAGGCGTTTTGCAAATTTTCCATGTCGATCAATCGTAACGGATTGGCCAGACACAGCGATAATAAATTCTGTACGAACTCTTCTGTGGTGCTTGGTACTCTGCCGGCACTTAACCAGCTTTGGTATATTAACGCGAGTTCATCAGTGACTTGCGGGTCCAATAAAAAAATTGCACCTTTTAATGAGGCAAGTGTTTGCTGGTCAAGTTCGGGAGGCTGAGCCTTTGCAGGAACAACGGCAGTTGTTGTCGCAATGACATCATCATCGGTGAACACCGAAAATTGATGTGGCTCAGTTGTCATAGCTAACCCTGCTATTCAGTAAAGTCGTCAACACAATCCCTTGTTTTTCCAAATCGTCACCCATAAACTGGGGAACGGACCAACTATATAAGGGAAAATTCCCGTTGAAAATATCTCATGATAAAACTTCTAATACAATGCTATCAAATATTCGGGTGATTATCCCGCAGATAAATCCGATATTTCGTGGATGAGTTTATCTGTGCTTTTTATTAAACGGTAGATTGCATTAGACAATATCTAAACTTGAATTATAATCTAGTACAAGACAATAAAGAAATCAAACAATAAAAATAATGATGCCAAGGGAAATTAAAAACTAAAAAACTGAAACTATATATAGTAAAGAGTTTTTGGTTGTTAAAGGAGAAACGTTTAATGGAAATACTGGTGGTAGCAAACAATAAAGGCGGCACAGGAAAAAGTACGCTATCAGTGATGCTATCGATGTGGTTTGCCAAACAGGGTTTGCGGACATTGGGGATGGATTTTGATCCTCAGTGTAACTACAGTCGACGATTTATCCCAATGGAAATTGATCCGGAAAACCAAGAGGTCATGCGCCCTCCTCGCCATCCCGATTTTGAATTGGGTGTGGAATACTGGCATGGACGAAATTCAACGGCGGATATTTTTCGTGAAGGTTCCTTTGTTGTTGGTTATGAAACCGATTACGAAAACCTTGAAATTATTCCCGGCCATAGCACGCAATTACTCAATGTTGAACGTGTAACGGAAAATGATTTAACTGAAAAAGTCCACGCAAGATTAATGGAATGGTTCGCGACATGGGAAGACGATTTATTCGATGTCGTCATAATCGATACAGGACCTAGTAAGGGCCCACTTACAACCTGCGCCTTAAATGCTGCGGATCACATTATTATTCCAGCAGAAATGGAAGAAATGAGTGTAGAAGGTTTATACGGCATGCTGGCGTATTGGCGTGCAACCAACTTGCAGCGTCCGGTTAATCGCCCCTTGAATTTAATTGGTGTGTTAGCAAACAAATATGATGAACGTTTGCCCATTCATCGCCATTATTATGATGCGTTATGCGAGCATCAAACTCTCTCGACTTATATGCTGCCGAACAAAATGCACAATTGGCAAGATTACAAGGAAGCAATGATGCAAGACGGTAAACCGGTGCTGTTATTACCACCGAAAAACAAAACCCGTCAAGAAGCGGAAACCGTTTGCAAATTAATAGAGGAACGCATGTATGCCAATGCTGAAAGCATCCAAAGACAAGCCTAAATCTGGCAAATGGGCAAATCGAAAAGCGCCCGATCTACTTAATGATATTGGTAGCCAATTAGAGACAGGTCAGCACACCGGCAGTGGTGAATTAAAATGGCTTTCCTTATCGGAAGTGTATCCAGACCCTAGCCAACCCCGCACAATTTTAAGCAAGCTCGGCATTAATCGCGAAACCATCGCCGCGCATTTGTCGGGTAAAGCACCGTTTGAAACGCACACTAATCCTCACACAATTGAAAAATTTCTTAGTTTAAAAACCCTCGCAGGAACCATTGGCGAACACGGTTTAATTCAGCCCATTGTGGTTTATCCTAGCCCAAGTGGCAGAGGGTATTTGATTGAAGCTGGTGAACGTCGGTTTTTAGCGCATTTACTCCTGAAAAAACAAGAAATCCACGCACTAGTGCGCGCCCCTGAAACACGACAGCAACGAAAACTACAACGACAGTTGGTTGAAAATGTGGGTCGCGAAGAGCTGTCATTGTCAGAGCGAGTGGATGCCCTCATTAAACTTGAAACGCACAACAATGAATCCGGATTAAAACCCATGGGTAGTGATGAATTGTCCATGTTAATTGGTTTTTCCGAACGGCAAGCAAGAAAATATTTACGCTTGATTCGTGGGCCAGAAGATATCGTTCTCGCAGTACGCGATGGTCGCTTATCATCGTTAGATGAAGCGGCGCGGTTATCCAATATTGAGAATAAGCGGGCTCGAGAAGAAGCGCTGCAGGATGTGTTGACGCCCAAGAAAGTCGTGATACAAACAGAAAAACAAACAGAAGCTGTCACCCCTGCCCAATCCACTAGCAATCAAAAACCCTCAGCAGATAAATCAAAGAAAACAACAAAAGCAGATACGACAGCTATCGATTTAGGTGTTTCAAAAAATGCTAAAACCATAAAACACTTAATGGGATTGGCAGTGGGTGAAGAAAAGTTTCTAGCGGAATACGCAGATGTAGATTGGGATGATATGGGTGCGGTGAAAAAGACCTGGCGCCGGTTTTGGGCAGAGTTGGAAAAGAGTAGTTAATCGGGAGATTTTGCAGTGCCAGTATTTTTAGGTGGAAAGAAATCAACGCAAGATCGCAAAGCTTCTCCGGCGGTGAAGAAACCAAAGCCAAAGCGAGTGCCAGTAACATTTCGCATGTCCAAGGGCGTTAAAGAAGCCTTATTTGAAGCCGTGGTGACAAGAGATAAGTATGGTTTAAAAGGCAAAAGCCGTTGGATTGGCGAAGCGATTACTGATTTTTTACAAGAGAAATCTTGGAAGGATCAAGTGCTAGATGTGGATATGTTAAAAGGCAAAGAAGAAAAAGATGTGGTGTATCTCGATGAATCCCTAAAAGATGATTTGGACGAAGCTCGTTCTCACGTCATGCAGTATCTGCAAGTGATGGTAGACCAAGGTATTCGGCAAGAGAATTTGGATAATTTAAAAATCACCCTTTCCTCTATTATTCGTGCCGCAATCATATGGAGACTGTTTGATTTGCGTATGCCTATGATCAAGCCGTTAGAAGAAACTACTTAACACGCTACAATTCCGAAGCGAATAATACTCATACGATTCGGAAGTGACTTCCGTATAGAGTAATTCATGATCATCCCTCTTCCCTACCTTTTCTCGTTAAATGTTTTTTTATCGTATTATTCAAGAAATAAACAAAACGGAAGTCACTTCCGAATTGTGTTTTATTAGATCAAGCCCCCCGCTTTTTAACAGAATTTTCAAATCTTGTTTAATTGAAAACGATAAAGAGAATTTGATTGATTTAATGTCGATTCGGAAGTGACTTCCGAATTGTATAAAATGTGTTTTTTAAAGTTGCGGCAATATTGAATTCCTTTTAGGAGCTAGTTAGCTGCCCTGCTCTATTGTTGAATAAAAAATTATTTAGTTAATTTGCATTACTCACGGTACTCGTGGAATCTTATTTATATTGATGATCTCACGAGTCATTTTCTGACTGAGCGAATTAAATGGTACAAGGATGAACTACTCACGAAGCTAAGGATGTATTTTGGATAGTATATTAGAAAGTAAAATATACTTTGTGGAGTCAATTCTCAGCGCAAAATACTTATGACTCTATAGGGATTGGGGCTAGCCCGCATTTCTCACAGGATTCACGAATTCTCACTTGATCCCACAATAAATTTTCTTCTTTCGGAAATACAGTCGGTATTCCGCTTAGTCAGCAAATCTCTTGTGGGATCAATTCTCTGCGCGATAATCTCGCGACCCTGTGAGAAGCGAGCTAGGTGAATGCAAGGTTCGAAAGTTAACAGAGTTGTTTGTTGGTTACATGATACATAAGTCTTGATTAATAGGCGTCATTTAATAGTCAAAACGGAAGTGACTTCCGAATTGTGCAAAATAAAATCTGATTAGAGCAGGCTTTTAAAATACCTTTTCTGTTTATTCTCTGTGGCATTCAAACAGTATGTACCTAATATGAGCTAATCGGAAGTCACTTCCGAATCGCCTAATAAATTATCCATATTAACTTTAAAAATTATAACAAGCCAAAATCTTATTATTTGGTTTGAATCATATTGGTTGAAGAAAACGTCAAATTAGAAGGAATGAAACACAGCTGATGTTTTTCGATTCAAGTTGTTGATGGATCATCAATGCAAAAATTCGGAAATTACACAGAGTGAATTATGAAATAGTTACTCATTTACGTATTGAGTGCCGCATAACATTAAGTGGGGGTTGCCTAAAATACACTAGGTGATTATAAATTCTTAGAATAAAGTAAGTGACTAAGTACTTATTACTGGCTTGAATATACTTTTTAGATTATCTGCATAGAGATGTGTTCTTAGCTTGATATGTGAGAGTGTGAAAACAGAAATAACACTATGTGAAAATTCTTCAGCGTTACCAATTCATGACAGTGGGGTGAGTGCCGGATAGGGAAGGGTGATTGAATCAAAAATCTAGGTCGTAAATTGGTTTATATAATTCTGATGTATTGTCTATTGCTCTAAATAAAATGCCTTTCTCTATTACAGCATCCAAAATCAAAGAGTAGGGTAGGGTGAATAATGCGCGAAACGGAAGTGACTTCCGCCATTTTTTAATAGTTTATCTTAGATTTCTTCCCTAAATTGTTACACGTGAAACCAATTAACCATCTTTTGAATGATTAGTATTCATTTTGCAGGTGGATTATTGAAACTAATATTGGGAAGAATGTTTTTGCTGGTATGGCTTTCAAAATAATTCACCAGCCTATTTTTTCAGGCTAATTTTTTACTATCGATAGGCGATCATAAGTTAGAACGCTGTTTTCATCATTCGCAAAAAATCCTCTTTTCCAGGCCTGTTACTGTACTTCATTAATGCGAAGCTCAAATTGATAAAAAATCGTAAAAATAATCTTCAACGATGATCCTAAAAAAACAGTTAAACACGGTTGTTAGCACCAGCTCTTGATCCGCTAACACTTTTAAAAAATGCTCGCTTAACTAAAGGATGAAGCTTCCGCGTCATGCTCACGCTCCTTGCCCGCATCCGTGTGGCAAAGCTAAGATTTTTCAAACCCACTAGTAGATCAATACAACACGCATGGAAGCGCTAATGCAATAATTACAGGGAGTAAAAGAGCTGCCATGGACTATCAACTCGTGTTCAACTGATCTTTTTACGATGAAGTATCGCGCAATTGATAATGATTTGGTTTGAATTCTTGTATTTTTTATAATCTCGCGATCCTGTGAGAAATGCGGGTTAGGAGGAATGCGCATCGTTGTGTTGATATGTCCATCACCAAATAAATGTCAGTGTTTTTTTCATTGATACAGATTTTTGAGGTATTAGATCCAAGCATAACCGAATAATTTAAGTTCTTGTTGAATTTCTGAGGGAGCATTTTCCAGGATTAGGTGCAATGGAAGATGAGAATTTTGCTGCCAAGATCTTAAAATTTTAGAAAAAACTATAAGGGAAAATTCCCTGAAGTTAATCAAAAAATTCACTCTAATTATTGTGTGCTATCCCATGTCATTTTTTTACAAATTGTTAACAAGCTCAGTTGTGATGATCCTCAAAGGCATTATTTCTTATACCCTAAATACGGGGAAGCAAAATGATAAATAGGATAGGGCATTAATTAATTCGATTTACACGTCCTTTTATGTGCTATCAATGCTATCGTTATTTGCCAATAACATGCTAGCATTGATAGCATGTGATTAGGAGTTTATCTATGGCAAGATTGTTAGTGAGAGATCTGGGTCCGGAAATTGTACACGCGCTTAAACAGCGTGCGGCTAAACACGGACAAAGTGCAGAAGCCGAGCATCGGGATATATTAAAAAGTGCGTTACTAGGCCCCAAGAAAAAATCATTTGCAGAAGTTCTGGCAGCTATACCAAATGTTGGAAGCGACAGCGATTTTGAACGAGTAGACGATTTAAAGGATCGTGATGTATTTGGTTGATACGAATGTTCTCAGTGAGGTTCGTAAAAAGAAAAAAGCCAACAGGGGAGTGCAGCAGTTTTTCAAATCTACCATTAAAAATCAGCAGAGCCTTTATGTATCCGTAATCACCGTTGGTGAGCTTCGCCGTGGGGTGGAGTTAATTCGCCACAGGGGTGATTCTCGCCAAGTCAATCTTTTAGAGAAATGGCTAACAATAGTACTGTTAGAATATCAAGATAATATCTTAAATGTTGATGCAGATGTTGCTCAGCTTTGGGGTAAGTTATGTTCACCTCATCATGAGTATGCATTGGATAAATTAATGGTAGCAACCGCGATGATTCATAGTTTAACGGTAGTAACATGCAATGATAAAGATTTTAAAAGAACGGGAGTGGAGGTTTTGAATCCGTTTGATTGAGTTGCTGCGTCAAAAAATACTTCTTTCTCTTATCCAAATTTTCGTATACGGTTATTTGTGGATCTGGAAAGTGCCCTTAGTGGACATAGATGTTAAAGGAAATTATGGCTTTTGATTTAGTAACTCAAGACACAGTATTTAAGCCTGATAACCTCTTATCATTTATTAAACACTTAAGACGTCATCAACAAAAATCTATTATAAATAGTGGTACATACCTGTGCTGGGAATCCTTTAGAAATAAAAAGTTTCTATTAAACAACTCTGAAATGCTTCACCTAGTAAATGCATACAGCCCTAAAGTAATGGTCTTAGCATTGGCTACTACAAATGATTATAGGGATTTAACGGTAGATAATAAGGGCATTTATGAAATTTGTAGTAGCTATTTGCATATTCCAACACCTATTTCGGATAAAGAATTTTTAGACAAAGAAGCTGAAAAAATTGCAGAAGAATTAACTAAGCAGAGCCACAATAAATGGCACATTGATAAAGAGAAAATAATAACTGAGCTTATCCGAGAAAGCTGTTCTGTAATGTTTATATCAAGAGGGGTTGGTCTTCAACACCGCAATTTTATAATAAATATAGAAGAAATTTACAGAGATTATAGAATATTGCAATTGCTCGGTGCTGAAGCATTTAGAATACTAGAAAACTTTTTTGGCATGAGTGTATTACAAATTATACGTTCTGCGTGGGGATTGTTTTCTCTTGGAAATAATCCCAACAATAATGGGACTATTAATTTCAATAAACTTACGTGTGATGATGATTTAACTAAAAATTTAGATATTGATCTTAATACCTGCGTTTCTGTTGCTTTGAATATATCGTACAAAGAAAGTGACCTACGACTAAAATGGCTTAATACAAAAGTCTTATCAGAAGAGGAATTGTATCAACAATATGTTCCTGATCCGTTGTTTACTCATCCACTCATTCATAGAGATAAATCTAATATTGAAAATCATTTTCTGATTCCATCTCCTGGAATATTTATCAGGTCTTTTAGGGAAAAAATATTTTCAACTATTCTTCAAAAATCCGATGAAAAACTTGGGATGGGTGAAAAACTTGGTAATGCCATAGAAGCTCATATTCAAGAAGCTTTGGAGCATATATTTAAGAAAGCTAACGTCCAAAAGTTAGAGAGTGAAGACAAACATGCAGATTTTCATATATCACTAGGAGGCATTGATTTAATCATAGAGGTTAAATCAATGATTGGAGGCTTTTTAGACAAATGTGTAATGAAACCAGAGCATGTGGCTAAAATGTGGAATCGCTTATATGGGGCATCTATACAGTGTGCACATTCTCAAATAGAGCGTAAAACAGTAGGCAGAAAAGTGGTATCTATCGTGATAATTGCAGACCATATAACTGCAGAACATTTACCCTTTCAACACTATGCTTCTAAATCAGGCTTGTTTTATGATTTGGGAATTGAGGCAATTGAGTTTATTTCATGGAATGCATTAGAAAACAGATTAGCACAAACCTCAATCAATGAATTCGAAAAAACACTGATTGAAAAATGGAATAATCCAGATGCAATGACAGTTGAAAGTCTTATGAGCTTAGAAATGAAAAGAGATACCCCAGCACATTCATATGAATATTTAAAAGATGCTGAAAATGAAATATTTAATAAGATGTAACAAAGAACAATCTTTTTCTCCATTTTAAGCGTCCGCTTCGTGCCGAAATCCACCCCATTCATAACTCCAGAAATTTGATGGCCGGAGTCTTCAAACAAAACCAACGACTTTCTTAAAAAAATAAATGGGGTGGAGTGCTTTATATTTATTTTCTTCTGGGTCGACATTTGGCCCATGGATCGATTTTTTTATTTGAAGGAGAATCCTTTCGTGTGCTCCATTCTGCCGATTTACGTACATGCTTTTCGCGTAACCGCATAGCATCTTCTACACTTAGTACTTTGGGCTCACCGGGTTCTTGACCTTCAGGGATAATTCGCTCTCTAGGAGGTAATAAAAACTGTTCAGAAGTCGCCTTGGGTAAATTTTTAAACTCATACAAATAGAAATCTTCGACTTTTTCGCGGGCCCATTGAGTCTTTTTCAAAAATTTTATACTAGAGTCGATGCTTGGGTTGGTCTTAAAGCAATTGATATTTAAATAAGCATAGAGAATTTCAAAACCATAGTGATTTATTATTTGTGTCAACAAGCTTTTCAAGCTAAGACCACGTAGAGGGTGGTTTAAGTAATTGGACTCATTATTCATACTAACTGCGTTCCTGGAGCTGAATGGCGGAATTAATAAAAGGGGAAAGCGTTAAGAGTCGTATTATAACCCAATTTATACCTCTATCGAATAATAACTAAATCTGGTGTAGATCCGTAGGGTGCTAGTAAGCTACCTTACGATTTACTACCTAATCTATTTTTTATGTTGAGACCTTGGCCTACTTTCCTGCACAATAGCGCATCTTCCAGCATTACTTGAGAAAGACTAAATAAACATGAAGGAATCTGATCTTTATCTGCCCCTTAAACAGTTTCTGCAGGCCCAGAATTATGAGGTTAAAGGTGAAGTGCAGAATTGTGATGTTCTGGCGGTCCGAGACAAGGAAGCGCCAGTTATCGTTGAACTAAAGGTTTCTTTAAATCTTGATGTTATCCTGCAATCTGTTGAGAGATTGTCACTGACATCAAAAGTTTATATCGGTGTGCCTAAGTCATGTAAAAGTTTAAAAAGACGGCGTAAGCACATCACTAAATTGCTAAGAATGTTAGGAGTAGGATTGCTTGTGATTGATGTAAAAAAGGAGGACGGCAAGGTAGAAGTGTTGATTGACCCAGGAGAATATAAGCCGCGTAAGTCGAAACGTCGCCAAGAGCGTTTGCTTGGTGAGTTCGCAAGCCGGGTGGGTGATCCAAACCTGGGGGGGATAGATAAAAAGAAAGGAGTCACGACCGCCTATCGACAGCAGGCGCTGGCTATTGCCGGTTTCCTTCAACAACAGGGGCCAACTAAGGCTTCAATAATTGCCAAGACTCTTGAGCAACCAAAAGCCAGAGATATTCTGTATAGAAATTATTACGGATGGTTTGATCGAGTGTCGCTCGGTGTATATGATCTTTCTCCACGCGGAGTAGGAGAATTGGCAATGTGGATAACCAACTAAAAACCCCCAGTTAAAAAGGGGCCAGTTTATTACCTGCTTCATTTCTCAGCTTAAAGTAAATAAAATGGTGCCATACCTTACCCTCTGTTTAGATATATGATGAACCATAACGTATTCAGCGAACTCAAGCTTTGTAAAGCAATCAAGGACCGAAGGAGTGCATTAGTGGAATATAATACACTGCTACTCACATGAAAAATGGACGTCCGCTTTGTGCCGTTTCTGTTGCCTGTGTTTATTTATAGAGTACTATCGATACATAGTGGATAATTAGCTTTGCCTCAAATAAATTAAATTTAAATAACGTTAGTTTGCCAAGAAATGAAATACTCGCTTCGACCTGCGCAATGGGAAGATTACCAGTACTGCTATAGATTGACTAAACGAAATATGTTTGATCTTTTTAGTCGTCATTGGGGTGGTTGGAATCCAATCGCATTTCGTGATAGCTTTGACATTGAAAAAATTTCCATAGTGATTGTTAATGGAAGGCGGTTTGGATATTTGAGTGTGAGAACTGATAGTCACGGTGTCTACATTGAAAATATTCAACTTTCTCCTTTTTTGCATAATCATGGGATCGGCACTGATATTCTCATGGAGTTATTACAACAGCACAGACATGATGTTATTTGCTTAACCACATTTTCCGACAATCCTGCAAAGCGCTTGTACGAACGATTGGATTTTATCGAAGCGGAGCGTAAAGGGGAAATTCTAAAAATGAAAAGGTTGCCTATAAACTAATATTCTCACCAGTAATCGGAGAATGGTGTGGTAAAAAAATCAGCTTTTGGCCGAAAGTTATAAAATTATTACTAGTTTGATATTGGACTTTCTATTTTTTATTTAGATTACAAGTAACTCTTGATTTTTATCTTGTTACGGCCGGTTTATATTTCACATATATCAATACTTCCGAGCTTTAAGATACAATATAATACCGTTTAGCAACTTCCGCAAATTCGTGCCTTTTTCTATTTAATTTTTTTCCGATATCCCATGAGCGGTTTTGAATTGTTTTTTCAGAAATACCCAGAATCTCTGCTACTTCGGAAACACTTTTATTCATGGCAAGGTATTTGAATATTTCAAATTCTTTTTTTGTGAGTCTTTGGCGAGGATCATAATCGATATAGTCAAATTTATAATTTAATAGCGCTTCTTTAATATCCGGGTCATAATATTTTTCAGTATCACTGGCGACATGTTTGATTGCCTCAATTAAACGTTCAACTGATGCGCCTTTGGAAATGAATCCTTTGGCGCGCGCGTCATAACAAGCATTAACACCAGGGATACTGTCTTGCATGCTGTATACAAGTATATTTGCATCGGGACAGTGACTTAGAAAATGTGTAATGGTTTCTGTGCCGGGTTTGCCGCACAAATTTAAATCCAAAATTATAACGTCAGCTTCGACATTGTCATAATTTTTAATTAAGTCTTCAATGTCATCCGACTCGTAAACCATTTTCATATTTCGAGGCAAAATGGATTGAATGCCTTTTCGAATTGCAAAATGGTCATCAACAAATGCAATTTTAATCATAACGACGCTAGTCAACAAAGTTTGAAAATAACAATAAGATGGTAAATTATAACACTTTTTACTTCATTTTTTAGTTCGTCATTAATGTCGTTCATTCAGGGTAAATTTCCATATTAATTGATCGTGCAAATATCAAGCTCTCTTTTTGAGTTGATTAAAAATTCATTAAAATGAGGATGATATATTCACAATAATGGAATTGTGTTTTTTAAAGTGTATTAATGCTAACACTTGTCGGAGTTGTAAAAGAGGATAATTTGTCAATAAGAAACAGAAGAGGGAGACACAGTTAAATAATAAATTGTATTCCGGTTTTTTTATCGTTCTATTCTTTGCGGCATATTTACAAGGAAGCAAAAAATTTATGCGGAAAAGAGTTATTTACATGTTGCTTTTTTTCAGTTGCACAAATCCATTACCTGCGTGTGCTATGCGAATTACTAATTTAAGCCAAAACCGGCAATTGAAAAAGACCATTACAAAATGTTTTCCAAGAACACTTCTCAATTGAAGCTAGGTTTTTACTTCTTTTCATTCCCAAAGCTATCTCATTTGGCGTTTCCCAATCAACCGACGAATGCCCGCGAGAGTCGTTATAATATTCCTGAAATTGATTTAGCTTTTTCTGTAAATCTCGTTCATTAAAAAATAAAGTTTGATCTAAACATTCTCGTCGAACAGTGCCAATCACACGTTCAATCAAAGGATGTGAAACGGGCGTATAAGGTACCGTTTTTATTTCATCAATTTCCAAAATTCTCAAGTTCGCTTTCCATCAATGGCATCGAAATGAGAGATTATTATTCATACGCCGATATTTTCGTTGCCAACCCTCCCTTATTTTTTTGAGTCTATTTCTGGTGGGTAATTTGGTATTTCATATTCGATATGATCGTCCTTCCAAACTGGAATTGCACGATTTTCTTTGCGCGCCTTTGCAACAACTTTTTTTGCGGCAGAATTTGCAGCTTCGATCGCGACATCTAAATAAAACTGTTTATTTTTCATAGTCTAGGAACTCCGTATAACAATCGGCTTAATACCAGATGTATCAAATACCATCCATAGATCGACGACATGTTGATATACTTGATCGAAGTTATTTTTGCTTCTTTCAAATCGACGTCGAATTACTTTTTCTGGGATATCACGCCCACCTTGCGCAACACGCAGCTTAACTCTTTCTATGGCCATTTCCACTGTAGGTAATGAGAAATAGTACAGAATTACTTGGAAATCGGCTTTCCGCCAAGCTTCAATTTTTTCGATAATTCACGCCGCTCAATGTTGTTTCAAATACAAATGAGATATTTGATTGAATGCATTTTTCTATTTCAGAGAGCATTAGTTTTCCTGCATTGATCGAAGCTAATTCTGGTCCAAATGGAGATAATCCTGCGGCAATCATATCTGCATTGATATAGTGCTTACACTGGATTTTTTCGGGAAGCAAATTCATTGCAAACGTGGTTTTCCCTGCTCCGTTAGGTCCAGCAATTATAAAGCATTTTTTATCCAATTACGAGGCTCCGAGTTAGTCACTCAAACAAAGCGATTTAAATATTTTTGACTACTATTGGTATTTTATTGTTTATGATAGTTTGATGTAAAATCAAATAAAAATCAAATATGGTATAATATTTCAACGTTAATAATTCTCAATATCGCTTATATGTAAATCTCAAAATTTCCATGGCATCACATTAACGTACACCTATAACGCATTAGGCCAACGGACCCGAAAAGTTGTTACCGATACGCAAACTAACGAAACAATCACAACAACCATATATCATTACACCATCAACGGGCCGCTCATCGCAGAAACAGAAACCACGGGCGCAACTAAGCGCACCTATCTTTGGAATAACGGATCACCCATTGCACAAATAGACAAAAACAATACAACCAACATCGATACCACGCAGTATTTACACACGGATCATTTGTTAACACCGCGGTTGGCAACCAATAATACCGGAACAGTCACCTGGACCTGGGAAGGTGACGCATTTGGGGCTACACTAGCTAATGAGGATGTGGATGGTGATTTAAATCTCGAAACCATCAATCTTCGATTTCCGGGGCAGTATGCGGATGTTGAGAGTGGTTTGAGTGATAACTATTTTCGCCATTATGATTCGGGGTTAGGGCGATACATTACTTCGGATCCAATTGGGCTTCAGGGTGGGTTGAATACGTTTGGGTATGTTGGGGGGGATCCGATTTATTGGAGTGACAAATTAGGACTTGCATCAAGATCAGATACACGAAGAGCTTGGAATATTATCAATACTTGTTTCCAAAGCCTTCATTTTTGGTGTTTCATAATCTAAAGACGAATGTCCACGAGATTCGTTATAATATTTTTGAAAATGATCTAATTTTTTCTGCAAATCTCGTTCATTAAAAAATAAAGTGTGATCCAAGTATCCTCGTCGAATAGTGCCAATCACACGTCCAACCAAAGGATGCGATACAGGCGTATAAGGTACCGTTTTTATTTCATCAATTTCCAAAATTCTCAAGTTCGCTTTCCATCGATGAAAACGAAATAGGGGATCGTTATCCGTGCTAAGATATTTCGGCGATGATTTCCCGGATAGGATTTCATTAAACAGGTGACAGTAAGTAATGCCATCACACTGTCCTGCTTGCACAGCAAAACCAACAATTTGTCTTGAGTATTGATCTATCACGATCAAAACCCAATGGGTTTTTAAATTAATAGACTCACAGCGAAATAAATCCACCGACCACAAACTATCTTTCATGTTGCCAATAAAAGTTAACCAAGAATGCATTTTGTATGTTGACTTAAATCCTATTCGTGTGGTTCTTGTAAAATTTAATCTAAATATTTTCTAATCGAACCGTAAATTTGTTTTTTACACTTTTTGGGAATAAATACAATATTACAATCACAACGTGTATCCCTCTGTGCCAAGGAAACTGTCGGTGCGACAAGTATCCTGTCACAGTGGGTATTGGACGAGCCTTCTTGGAAATGGATGAACAAAGTAAAATAAGGGCCTTTTGAAATTAATGAAACACGATAAATATTAACTTTATTCGATGTCAAATCACTATACATCGTATAGCTTTTGCTGCTGCCGAGGTTCTGTTTTCTACACATAGTTTTTTAAAAATCTGTTCAAGGTGTTTATTGACGGTCCTTGGGCTCATTGAAAGAATTTGACCGATTTCACGATTAGTCTTTCCGTGAGCTATCCACAATAACACTTCGGCTTCGCGGTCCGTAATACCAAATTCTTGCTTGATTTTGTTAATGGAATCCGGCTGGTTTTCATCGATTATTTTGAGAAGATATTGTTTGCCTTCCAGTTGCCCTACCCAGTGAATTCGTATGGGGTAGTTTTGACTTTCTAATACTAAATTATTTGTTAGATAACTATCAGTAGACAGCCATTGCTTTATTTGATTGGGAAAATCATGAGTAAGCCACTTAGGATATGTAGCAGCGACAGATAACATGGACTTTGCAAGTGGTGTTGCCCAACTAATCTCTCCGTTACTATTAGCCGAAAACGCATATTGACCCATGCTGTCCAATGCTTTTCGTGTGTTTTGTGTAAGTCTAGCGTTCGCGATGTGAACGCGTAATCTAGCAATTAAAATCTTTCGTTGAATAGGTTTACTTATGTAGTCGACACCACCACTTTCAAGTGCGAGTTCGATATGATCAACCTCGCTCAATCCAGTCATAAATATTATAGGAATATGTGCCAATATAGGTTCCTGTTTAAACAATTGACAGGTTTCAAATCCATTTAAATTAGGCATAATGGCGTCTAATAATATGATATCTGGATGCATACGTTTGGCTATTTGTAATCCTTGTTTACCATCCAATGCTACTAAAACGGTAAATCCTGCTTCGTGTAATATATCATTCAGCATTCCCACAGTATCAGGGGAATCATCTATTACCAGTACAACGTTTTGCTCTAATCCATCCAATTTTAGCTTCCGATATTTTTTAGTTGGTGAGAAATTTCTTTAAAATTGTAATGTGTCAATAAATCTTGAAATATCAATATTTTTTCCTTAGACAAATATTGATTCAGTTTACAAGCTGACAATAATTCCCTAAATTCATTTATGTTACCTACCTCAGCGGAGATCAGCATTTTATCGAGAAGTTCCAATGGAATGACATAATCATTTATTGATTTATTTTGTAATTTCGTTTTTTCATCATAAGGTTCAAAACACCACGTTAAATTCAGGTTGTGTGCAATTATTTCTAACAATGATCTAAGTTGAATTGGTTTTACAATGTAGTCATTATGTGGACCATTACGTTTATTATATTCTAGTCCTTCACTTGCATCTGCAGAAATCATTACGATTGGTGTAAGTTTGTAATGTTTTTTTAAATCTTGCGCAAGTTTCCAGCCGTTTTCCCCGGGTAGAGATATGTCAAGTAAAAATAGATCTACCTTACGTTCCCTTGCAATTGAAGTACAAGTTTCATAATCGACAGCCTCGAGTACTGAGAATCCTAGTGGGATCAATAAGTCGCTAATCAAATAGCGGTGAGACGGATCATCATCAGTAATGAGAATTGTTTTTTCAATTCCTTTGTAGCCGAATATTTTTTTCTCTACTAATACTTGTTTATAGGTCATTGATGCATCTGAAAGCATAATTTTTAATGTGAATTTACTGCCTTTTCCTAATTCACTTTCCACTTGTAAATCGCCACCTAGTACTTCTGTTAATAACTGAGTAATGGTTAATCCCAAACCTGTTCCCGGTACAAGCGCGGCTCCAGTATCAACTACGCGTTCAAAGGGTTTGAATATTCTGTCCAGATCATTAGGGGCAATTCCAATCCCTGAATCACAGATAACAAATTTTGCAACCTGATTTCGATAGCTAATCGATAAGTTTACAAATCCATGTTCAGTGAATTTTATTGCGTTAGAAAGTAGATTTGTTAGAATTTGTCGCAATCGTTTTTCGTCGATAGAAATATATTCTGGAATAGCGTTATGATAGTGGTAATTGAAGTTAATACTTTTCGCGTCTGCCTGATATTGAGCAAGATAAAGTATTTGTTCCATTAACTGTGGAAAGTTTATTACATTATTATTGAGATCCAGTTTTCCAACTTCAATTTTTGATATATCTAATAGCCCCTCAATTAAGCTCGCTAAATATTCTCCACTGCGTCGCATAATTGTTAACGGAGTACGGCGCGATTCCGGTATGTCTGATGCCTGTTCTAGTAATTGCGCATACCCTAATAATGCATTTAAAGGCGTTCGTAATTCATGACTAATACCGGTTAAATAGCGACTTTTGGCTTTGTTAGCTGCTTCAGCATTATCACGGGCTTGTTGCAAAGCGAGATCTGTTTCTTTATGCGCTGCAATTTCTTGAATTAGTAAGGTGGTATGACGTTGCGATTCTTCCAAAGCCACTAAACGACTGTCACGTGTTAATACAAATATCCAAGAAACTATGCCAATTACTATAAGTAAAACCACAAACACTTGAGATAACGTTTCAAAAATCTTATCGCGCAATAGTGAATCTTGATAAGGAATTTGATAATAAATAAAAGAAAATATTAGGCTTACAAAAAATACTATCAATAAAAATACACCCAGGAAATGTAAAAACTGTCCACTAAAATAGACTTGAATGGTTTTGGGGAATAGAAAATTGACCATCCTGGATAATTGAAATGAGAGATTTGCGCCTGGCTTACATGCGTCAATACACGATGAATCTAGTGAACAACAGAGGGAACATATTGGGCCAGTGTAAAATGGACAAAAAGACATGTCTTCTGACTCAAATTGATGTTCGCAAATACAGCAGGTATGTATTGCATCTTTTGTTATACCTATAGTATTCGTGCGGGCGAGATAATATTTTCCTTTCGTTATGTAACCAAACATAGGTGTTAAAATAAATGCCATGATAAACGCGATGTATGACGCGAATGCGGCACAGATTTCACCTAACCAACCTAAATGACATATAATGCCGATGATCGAGGAAAGTAACATTGAACACACACCGACGGGATTTATGTCATAAAGGTGTGAGCGTTTAAATTCTATGTTTGATGGACTTATTCCCAAAGGCTTATTAATGATGAGATCAGCAACGAGAGTACCAACCCAGGCAACAGCAACAGTGGCATAAATACTCAGTGTACTTTCCAGCGCGTGATAAACACCAAGTTCCATTAGAACAATTGCAATCGTCACATTAAAAACAAGCCAAACCACACGTCCGGGATGACTATGCGTTAACCTAGAAAAAAAGTTTGACCAAGCAATCGAGCCGGCATAAGCATTGGTCACATTAATTTTAATTTGCGACAACAATACAAATACACCAACTAAAATTAATATTGCATTGGGTGATTGTGTCACGTATTGATAGGCAACTAAGTACATATGCGTGGGATCGGCAGCTTCTGATATAGACAAACCAGCATTGATTGCAAGAACAGCGAGAAATGACCCGGCGATTAGCTTAACCACGCCAATCATAATCCAGCCGGGCCCACCACAAAACCATGCTAACATCCATTGACGTTTGTTGTTTTTGTCTAGAGGAGGGACAAAACGTAAAAAATCTGCCTGTTCACCGATTTGCGCGATCAAAGCGAACAAAACAGCCGAAGCTGCGCCAAACAATAGAAAGTTAAAACTCGCAGATTCTTGATTTGTTATTTCATCAATTCCTTTAAAAGTCACCCATTGTGATACAGCTTGAATATCGTAATAAAAAACGAAAATAAATGGAACAAATTGTAGAATAATCCAGAATGGTTGCGTCCATGATTGAAATCGACTAATTGCGGTAATTCCAAACGCAACAATAGGCAAAACGATTATAGAACTTACGATGTATCCAATCGCTAACGGTAATTCAAAAAGAATTTTTAACGCCATTGCCATGATGGCGGCTTCTAATGCAAAGAATATAAAAGTAAACGATGCATAAATTAAGGATGAAATTGTGGACCCAACATAGCCAAATCCAGCACCTCTTGTTAGTAAATCAACATCCACCCCATATTTTGCAGCGTAGTAACTAATCGGAATACTAGTGAGGAAAATTATAATGCTCACAACAATTATTGCGGAAACCGCGTTTTGAAAACCGTACTGAAGCGTTATAGTCGCACCAATTGCTTCCAATGCAAGAAATGAAATAGCGCTAAGCGCAGTATTCGCGACACGTGAATGGGACCAACGACGTGCTTTTTTTGCGGTGAATCGTAACGCATAATCTTCAAGAGTTTCGTCAGCGACCCACTTGTTATAACTACGTCGTGTGCGAAATACTTGCCGTTGAATTGTCATTACAAAAAACCTGTTATTGCACCAATACAGTAAATAAGTCGTTACAACATGGTGCAGAATAAAAAGAACTTGGAATGTGTAATATCCAATATGTTGTTATCCATAGGTATATTCACAATGGAATTGTTAGCGCAAAGCATATGCCAATTAACTTGCTTACTAAACCATACACAAATTTTCCATTGGATTGAAATATTTCTCGTACGTCATTTGACGTAGTCGCATGGGGCAATTAGCTCATAGCAGAAATATTTAATTCTTGTAATACTACATTTCGAGGGTGATTTGCCCAATATCACGAAAGAGAAATGAGGAAAGTTACTATGTTATTTAAACCATTTTTAGTACAAAGTTTGAATCGAATATATATGAATAAGTGTAAACTCAAATTTACAATATTGCTTACAATGATTTTTTTCAGCTTATCTGCATTTGCAAAGCTTCCCACGGATCAGGTTAATACTAGTGGACTTGCCGTTCAAGATAACGTTGTTAAAGTCGGTATACTGCACTCAGTTACTGGAACAATGGCGATAAGTGAGACAGGTTCTGTACAAGCGGAAAAGCTTGCGATCGAGCAAATCAATGCGATGGGCGGTGTGTTGGGTCGAAAAATTGAATATATACAGGAAGATGGTGCGAGTGATTGGCCAACTTTTGCGGAAAAATCCAAAAAACTATTGGTTAAAGATAAAGTCGCTGCTGTATTCGGTTGCTGGACGTCAGCTTCGCGAAAGGCTGTTTTACCAGTTTTCGAACAATACAATGGTATGTTGTACTACCCAACTTTCTATGAAGGACTGGAACAATCGCCTAATGTCATTTACACAGGACAGGAAGCAACTCAACAAATTCTTGCAGGAATTGACTGGGTAGTTAGAGAGAAGGGTGCTAAAAAGTTTTTTCTTCTTGGATCGGATTACATCTGGCCTAGAACCTCAAATAAAATCGCCAGAAAACATATCCAGAAATTGGGATTAAAAGTAGTAGGTGAAGAATACTATCCATTAGGACACACACAATTTAATTCTGTAATAAACAAAATTAAATTAAAAAAGCCTGATGTGATATATGCGATCGTTGTTGGTGGATCAAACGTCGCTTTCTACAAACAACTAAAAGCTGCAGGTATCGATCTAACAAAAACAAAAGTTACACTACTGACTATTTCAGTGACCGAAGATGAAATATTAGGAATTGGTGGCGAAAATATCGAAGGTGCATATGCTGCCATGAAATATTTTCAGAGCCTTGGAAATACAAATAATATTAACTTTGTAAAAGCCTTTAAAGCGCGCTGGGGTGATGACATTGTAATTGGTGATGTAACGCAAGCCGCCTATTTAGGGCCCTGGTTGTGGAAAGAGGCGGTAGAAAAAGCAGGATCATTTGATATAGATAAAATTCGCGCTGCATCTCCCGGTATAGAACTAAAAACTGCACCAGAAGGTTATGTTCGAATTCACAAAAATCATCATTTATGGTCTAAAACGCGAATTGGAAAAGCACAAAAAAATGGGCAGTACATGGTTGTATATGAAACGTCTGATTTGATGGAGCCAGATCCATTTCCTAAAGGCTATCAATAACATGTTATCCGCCCCGACTCTTGGGTTAATTTCGAACGTCGGGGCTATTTTCTAACTTAGTATCAGTTAGTCAAGTTAAGAGGTTTTCTATGTTTAGCGAATACACTAGCTCAGAACTCGTATCAATTTTTGCAATGCAAGGATTTTCTGGCCTGATTCTTTTTTCAATATTTTTATTGATGGCTCTTGGCCTTGCTATTATTTTTGGTCAAATGGGTGTTATCAACATGGCTCACGGAGAATTTATGATTCTTGGTGCCTACATAACATATTTAACCTCCACACTTTTTGAAAATTTTGCTCCCGATTTTTTTGCAATATATTTCTTTTTTGCAATGATATTCTCTTTTATTGTCACAGCATTTCTTGGTGGTTTGGTTGAGTGGGGTTTAGTTAGACATTTATATAAACGCCCACTTGATACATTACTAGCTACCTGGGGACTAAGTTTAATATTGCAACAAACCTATCGTTCAATTTTTGGAGCAAGAGAGGTCGGTGTTACCTTGCCTGATTGGCTCATGGGTTCATTTCAATTAACAGAAATGATTGAGGTGCCGGTTAATGGTGTTTTTGTCATGGTATTAACGCTAATTTTAGCGATCGCAATTTTTTACTTGATGTTCAGATCAAATTGGGGAAAACAGGTTCGTGCTGTAACACAAAATCGACCAATGGCAAGCGCTGTGGGTATAAACACGGAACGTGTCGATCGTTTAACTTTCGCATTGGGATGCGGGATCGCGGGTATTGCAGGTAGTGCATTTACTATGATTGGTTCTACAGGGCCGACTGCAGGCCAGTTATATATAGTTGATACCTTTTTAGTTGTGGTATTTGGCGGTGCCGCGAGTTTACTCGGAACAATTGCATCTGCATTTTCTATATCTCAAGCGCAATCAACACTGGAATTTTTTCTTAGTGGATCGATGGCAAAAGTTATCACTTTACTTGTCGTGGTCGGCATATTGATGATTCGACCACAAGGGCTATTTACGTTAAAAGTGCGTAACTAACGAGGGAATAATAATGAAAAAAGCATTACTGAATTACATGCCACGAAATGAGTTATTTATGTATTTTGGATTACTCGCATTACTTGCGGTTTTTTTGCCAACGGTATTGGACATATTTCGATTGAATCTTGTTGGAAAATATCTCACGTATGCGTTTGTCGCAGTGGGCTTAGTCTTGTGTTGGGGTTATGGTGGTATTTTAAGTCTTGGGCAAGGAATATTTTTTGGTCTTGGTGGTTATTGCATGGCGATGTTTTTAAAACTCGAAGCGTCAGCGCCTGAAAACACTTCTATCCAATCTACACCGGGCATACCAGATTTTATGGATTGGAATCAAATAACAGAACTTCCATGGTTTTGGGAACCCTTTAATAGCTTACCTTTGACCTTAATAGGGATAATTTTGGTACCAACAGTTTTTGCTTATTTCATTGGCGTCGCTATGTTTAAGAGGCGAGTTGGTGGAGTCTATTTTGCCATTATAACACAAGCCATTGCGGCAATACTCACAATTCTTATTATCGGCCAGCAAGGTTTTACCGGTGGTGTAAACGGAATTACTGATTTACGTACTTTATTGGGTTGGGATATTCGGACCGACTCAGCTAAATACATTTTGTATTTTGTCAATTTAGTTTTCCTATTTCTAGTTTTACTCATTGCCCAGTTCGTGAGGAAAGGAAAAATTGGCCGCCTACTTGTGGCAATGAGAGATAAAGAAGAGCGCGTAAGATTTTCAGGATACGATGTTGCGAATTTAAAAATATTTGTTTTTTGCCTTGCAAGTGCTTTCTCTGCAATTGGCGGTGCGATGTTTACGCTACAAGTGGGATTTATGTCACCAACGTTTGTCGGAATAGTTCCCTCAATTGAAATGGTAATATTTTGTGCTGTTGGTGGTCGTCTTTCATTATTGGGCGCAGTTTATGGGACTTTATTGGTGTGCTGGGCGAAAACCAGCTTTTCCGAATCATTTCCTGAACTGTGGTTGTTTGCAATGGGCGCACTTTTTATTGGTGTGGTGTTGGCTTTTCCTAATGGGATTGCAGGACTTTACCAAAAAATGGAATTTAGAAAATGGTACCAGCAATGGGTTACGGACATTCGTAAACTACGGCCAATGATTACTGCAGCCCAACTAGAGGAAAAATATAAATCAAAAAATAAAGCTGAAAAAGTCAATACACTGGTTGACTCTCCAAATATTGATCTTAATAGTTCGGAATTATCCAAAGTGTCAACATAAAAGGGGAACAATATGAAGTCTAATGATTATGTTTTGGCAGTTGAGGGTTTAACAGTTTCATTTGATGGTTTTAGAGCAGTGAATGATTTGTCTTTTTATGTAGAAGAGGAAGAAATTCGCGTCATCATTGGACCTAATGGTGCTGGAAAAACAACAGTGCTTGATCTAATCTGCGGAAAAACAAGGGCAACAAACGGTTCAATTAAATTTCGGAACAATGAACTGACAAAAATGAGTGAACACAAGATTGTTCATGCGGGCGTTGGAAGAAAATTTCAGAATCCATCAATATACGAAGACCTAACAGTGTTGGAAAATCTTGAAATATCATATCCAAAAGGTAGAACGATAATGGGTGCTCTAACGTTTAAACGTGATAATACCATTCTTGACAAAATTCATGAAATTTCAGACATCACTTTTTTAACTGAAAACTTAAACGATAAAGCAGGACTGTTGAGTCACGGGCAGAAACAGTGGTTAGAAATTGGAATGCTACTAATTCAAGATCCTGATTTATTAATGTTAGATGAACCCGTAGCAGGGATGTCAGTTTCTGAACGTAAACAAACAGCAAAACTCATTAATAGTATTACTAAGGGACGGTCCGTATTAGTGATCGAGCATGACATGCAATTTGTCGAAGATATTGCGCATCGCGTTACGGTAATGCATCAAGGAAAAGTACTATCCGAGGGGACGATGGATCGAGTTAAACAAGACCCGAAAGTAGTTGAAGTTTATTTAGGACATTAACTAGAGGCAATAAGTATGTTAGAGGTCGACAATTATATGGTTTCATATGGTGCTAGCGATATCATTAAAAACATGTCTTTTAATATAGATAAAAACGAAATTGTAGCAGTACTCGGTAGAAATGGCATGGGTAAATCGACATTAATGAAGTCGTTGGTTGGTATGATTCCGAGTAAAAAAGGTAAAGTTTTTTTAGAAGGTATGCCCATCCAAGACTATAAGAGTCACCAACGGATTGAAAGTGGACTCGGATTTGTGCCACAAGGACGAATGATATTTTCTTCTATGACGGTGAAGGAAAACATTGAAACGGGATTAACATCTACAAAAACAAAAAAAATACCAAACGATTTGTACGAAATGTTTCCAGTACTCGAAGAAATGCAATCACGACGAGGTGGAAATCTTTCCGGTGGTCAACAGCAACAACTTGCCATTGCCAGAGCGTTAGCGAGTAACCCTAAATTACTACTACTTGATGAACCGACAGAAGGTATTCAACCCTCCATCATCAAAGAAATGGCCAAAACTTTACGAACAATTCGAGATCGCCGTGGTTTATCCATCTTTGTCTCGGAGCAGGTGTTAAGTTTTGCGTTAGATATAGCGGACAGAATACTGGTTATAGAAAAAGGAGAAATTGTTCACGAAGAAAATAGAGATACAATTAATGAATCAAGTATTGCATCATATTTATCGGTTTAAAAAGTTTAATAATCAATAGAATTATTTCTAAATATTACCTGAAAGGAGGAGGTCACAATGACCGATACTATTATTAAAATTGATTTAAACAAATCACCATACGAACACGATAATGTCCATAACCGATGGCATCCAGATATTCCTATGGTGGCAACTGTTCAACCAGGCGAAGACTTTATTATCGAATGTTTTGATTGGACTGGCGGGCAGATCGAAAACAACAATTCAGCGGATGACGTGAGAGATGTCGATTTGTCGCAAGTGCATTTTCTTTCTGGTCCAGTTGGTGTAGCAGGTGCTGAACCAGGTGATCTACTTGTTGTTGATATATTGGATATTGGCGCTTTCAAAGAAAGTCAATGGGGATTTAACGGATTTTTCTCAAAAAATAATGGTGGCGGGTTCCTGACAGAACATTTTCCAGAAGCGCAAAAATCTATATGGGACTTCAATGGAATGTTCACTAAGTCTCGTCATGTTCCAGGTGTTGAATTTGCTGGTTTGATTCATCCAGGTTTGATCGGATGTTTACCCTCTAAGGCATTATTGGATGAGTGGAATACTCGAGAAACTGCACTGTTTAATACTGACCCGGAAAGAGTGCCACCATTGGCCACATTGCCTTACGCGGATACCGCACATATGGGAAGAATGACTGGCGGTGAAAAAGATGAGGCTGCAGCGGAAGGCGCGAGAACGGTACCTCCAAGAGAGCACGGTGGTAATTGTGACATTAAAGATTTGTCTCGTGGTTCTCAAATTTATTTTCCGGTTTATGTTGACGGTGGCGGACTCTCTGTTGGTGATCTTCATTTTAGCCAAGGGGACGGTGAAATAACATTTTGTGGCGCAATCGAGATGGCGGGTTGGATTCATATGCGTTGTAGTTTAATTAAGGGTGGTATGTCAAAATACGCAATAAAGAATCCCATATTCAAACCAAGTCCTATGGCGCCGAAGTATGATGATTATTTGATTTTTGAAGGCATATCTGTAGACGAGGGCGGAGAGCAACATTACCTAGACGTTCATATCGCCTACCGTCAAGCTTGTTTAAATGCGATTGAGTATCTAATAAAATTTGGCTACACGAAAGCTCAAGCCTACGCAATTCTAGGCACTGCTCCAGTTCAAGGTCATATTAGTGGTGTTGTTGATATTCCTAATGCGTGTGCCACCTTATGGTTACCAACCGATATCTTTGAATTTGATATCAAACCTAATGTTGATGGACCTAAAAAAGAACTAGATGGCAGTATTGATGTACCGCTTTCCCCAGATTTATAGGAGACATATCAATGCCTGTGTATGATTATAAATGTAAGGAGCACGGAATATTTCATGACTTGGCTACCATGGATGACAGTCAAAAACCTGCTAATTGTCCGACATGCTTGTTACCTTCGGCGAGAATTATCATGATTCCGCCAAGCATTCTAAACAAGCAGTCAGCGTCCTATAAAGCCAATGAAAGGAACGAAAAAAATCAGTATGAACCATCTTTTACAAGTAAGGATTCACGAGAATTTACCCAAGATGACCCTTGCGCTTGCCATCATTCAAAAGCAAAAAACTCTTCGTTGATCTATACCGCCGAAGGTAACAAGATGTTTCCCTCAATGCGACCTTGGATGATCAGTCATTAAAATCAAAAAAGAGAGAGACTCAATTAGCCTCTCTCTTTTTTAAATTCGCTCAATTCTGTCAAATTTTCTAATACAATGGAATATGTGTTTGCAATGAAGCCAAATTGAACAAAATTATAGATTTTGTTTATGATCGAAATTTTGGTTTGTCTAAATTGACTTTCCTGCTAACTATAATTCTCGATGGAAAAATTGAACAGTAAAAAATCATAGTAAAACGTGGAAAAGTCCAGTTGTTGTTTCTATCTTTTTTGTAAAAAATGTATTCTCGACTGATGTTGATGATAAGGCTCAATTAGGTGTGCTATGCGAATTACTAATTCAAACCAAAACCGGCAATTTCACAAGTCCATTATTAAACGATTTCCAAAAATAATCTTCAATTGAAATTGATTTTTTACCATTATTTGTTTCCGAAGCCATCACTTTCGGTGTTTCATAATCTAAAGACGAATGCCCGCGAGATTCGTTATAATATTTTTGAAAATGATTCAACTTTTTCTGCAAATCTCGTTCATTAAAAAATAAAGTGTGATCCAAACATTCTCTTCGGACGGTGCCAATCACACGTTCAACAAAAGGATGGGAAACGGGCGTATAAGGTAGCGTTTTTATTTCATCAACTTCCAAAATTCTCAAGTTCGCTTTCCATCGAATAAATCGAAATAGGGGATCGTTATCGGTGCTAAGATATTTCGGCGGTGATTTCCCAGATAGGATTTCATTAAACATGCAACAATAAGTAGTGCCATCACACTGTCCAACCCGCACAGCAAAACCAACAATCCGTCTTGAGTATTGATCTATCACGATCATAACCCAATGGGTTTTTAAATTAATCGACTCACAGCGAAATAAATCCACCGACCATAAACTGTCTTTCATGTTGCCAATAAAAGTTAACCAAGAAGGACCATCACCTGCTGGAAAGTTTGTTTTGTTTTTTTGTAAAATCCGCCTCACAGCATAAGGACTAAGCGTAATACCAAACGCCTGATAAATTTGCATGGCTATTCGCAGATAACCAAATTTAGGATTGCGTTTTTTCATTTCTATCACTGCATTTATGATAGCTTGGCCTGGTCCTTTTCGTCCAGGCTTGTTTTTAGTTTTTCTTGAATAAAGAATTTGATATTTTTTATTCACAAGTGCTTTGTGAAAACGTAGGATGGTTGCGGGTTGAATAATTACAGACACTTTTTTTAATCGATTTTTATCAATGAAAAAAGCTAATAACCCAAAAATAAACCGATCAGATGAAGTGAGTTGGGGAGATCGTTTTTTGTTACGGTTTAATGCAATGAGTTGTTGTTTCATTACCATCGTATCTGCCATGACACGTTTTACACCACTCGGTTTTAATAGTGTGAAGATGACGATGACAAAGTGTAGTAACAATTCCAGTATGTCTTTCATGCTGGAATGGTAGTGAAAAATACTTAAAGGGGAGTTTTTAAAAAATAGTGTGTTCGAATGACTAATTTAATAATAAAATCGGATTACTTAAAAACATCCTCAATACTGTTACCAACCAAAAGGTTAGCAAACCATTGATCTATCAATGCGTCATCAGCCTGAGCGATTTTTTCCTCAGCCCAATGAGGTACTGTCCCAAATTTCAGTACCAATGCTTAAGTCAGCATGCTGGTTTTGCCGTCAATTCTGCTTTTTTCCAAGCCTTTTTCCAGACCTTTATTAATAAACTCTTTTTCCCATTGTTTCATTCGTGTTGCTAACATTTCTCTGACCTCGGTTAGATCCTGTACATCTCGTTTATCTAATTGTAACCCTAAGAAATTCTATTATTGCTAAAACAAAATTATATTCATTTAATTTTCTTATTTTTTAGTTAGGTTTGATTTAATATCACCGAACTCACCTTGTTCAACATGTTATTACAATATAAGTCATCCGTATTTCACTGTTTAAATATCTTGGAAAATTGATTTTCTCCGATCTTTGGTAACAATATTAGTGATCTTCTTGACGAGTAATTAGCTGAACCAAGGTTCATTTACAAAATAATTTGTTCTACCCACTTTATGTTTGCTGATAAAACCAAACTCGGAAAGTTGATTGAGATATTTTGTCGCAGTAATGCGTGACACACCAACTTGATCAATTATAAATTGTACCTTGGTATAGGGGTGAAAAAAAAAAGATTATTTAATAATTCTTGGCTATAGATTCCCGGTAATTCTGATCGCATTCTCTTTTTTGTTTTAAAAACGAGTGTTTTAATCTGATGGACAAACTCGATTGTTTCAATTGCTGTTTCTTCAATACCTTTAACTATATAGAGCACCCAGTTCTCCCAATCGTTATGATCTCTTACAGATTGAAGTAAGCGGTAGTATTCTGTTTTTGTTCTTACTATGTATCGACTCAAATATAAAATGGGTAAATCAAGTAAGCCATTTTTCACTAAATAAAGAATATTAATAATTCTTCCTGTTCGACCATTTCCATCATAGAAGGGATGAATACTTTCAAATTGATGATGTATTATTGCTATTTTAATCAGCGGATCAAGCTTCGATAGTTGATCATCATTTATGTAATTGACAAGATTACCCAATGACTCGTTTATTTCATCTGGGTGTTGTGGCGGAGTGTAAATGATTTTTTTTGTATTTGAGTCACCGACAATTGTGCCAGGAATTTTTCGAATACCCGGGTTTGTTTGGTTCTATTATTGATTGTATGTCTAATATGTCGCTTACTCGAATCAGTTTACTGGATCTTGTTTGTTGATAACTTTCCAATAGTGCTGATCGATAATTTTCAACTTCTTTTGCTGCTTGATTAATGCTTTCGCCCTTTGTTACTTCCATTCGAAACAATTCATCGTGTGTAGTGATAATATTTTCAATAGAAGAACTATCTTTCGCTTCTTGTATGGTAAGCGATGAGATAAGAATCCCCTCATTTGGGATTGTTTTTGCAATGCCTTTTAATTCTGCAAGGAAACGATGGGCTTTTGTTAAGGCCTTTAGTACTTGAACTGACTCCAATAAAGATTCATTTACAATGGGTAATCTGGCGAGAGTAGGTTCCATAATATTCATTAAAGTGTCAAAAAATGGGTAATATAGCTTATTATATGTATATTAATCGCCGAAATCTATACATATCAGCAGGTATATCAGGGCAATCGCATTTAATTTAGCTTGCAATTCCTAACACTTTGAGCAGGTAAGCTTCATCCCAGCCAGATTTAAGTCTTTTTGTTTTTATTCCTCGCTTTAATGTCGTTTCTTGTTTCAGTAAAT